>Ga0209795_10000015_pt1 | contig 250333 bp, 243 predicted proteins | sample AgamicOrMarz_FD_187166 | JGI IMG/M metagenome (GOLD analysis project Ga0209795, IMG submission 187166) | Agave microbial communities from Guanajuato, Mexico - Or.Ma.rz (SPAdes) (version 2) | ecosystem: Host-associated > Plants > Phyllosphere > Phylloplane/Leaf | place: Guanajuato, Mexico... | reverse complement strand
CTTTATCTCTATTTACATTAACATAACTTCATCTACAAAAGTACCTGAAGTTATCATTGGAAAAACGTTGTTTTCTTTTTCTATAATTACTTCAAGAAAGTAAGGACCATTATTTTCATAAAACATTTTTTTTATTGCTAAAACGATATTTTTCCTAAACTGAACTTTTTCTCCATAAATTCCATAGGCTCTAGACAACTTCATAAAATTTGGATTGACTAATTCAGTATACGAATAACGTTTTTCGAAGAAAAGTTGTTGCCATTGCCGTACCATTCCTAAAAAATTATTATTTAGCAATACAATTTTTACCGTAATATTGCTATGGAGAATGGTTCCTAGTTCTTGAATAGTCATTTGGATGCTACCATCTCCTGTTACACAAATTACCTGGCGATTTTTTTTCACTCCAATTTTAGCCCCTAAAGATGCTGGAATAGCAAAGCCCATTGTCCCAATACCACCCGAAGTAACTTGGCTTCTTTTAGGAGAAAAATTAAAATATCTGGAAGCGATCATTTGATGCTGTCCTACATCAGAAACTAATATTGCGTTATTTTTTTTATACTGATTTATTTTATGAATGACTTCTCCCATAGTCAATTTATTTTCTTTAGGATAAAGATCACTTGTTAAAACAATTTTTTCCTCTTTAGATTTTAATTCTAAAAAATTTTTGAGCCATTCTCCATTACTCTTTTTCTTTACAAGAGATGTAAATTTCGGTATTGTAATTTTGCAATCTCCAAGTATTTGTAGCAAACAAGGGATATTTTTCTCAATTTCGCAAGGATCTATATCTAAATGAATAATACTTGCTTTTTGGGTATATCCATTTATATTTCCGGTTACTCTATCATCAAAACGCATGCCTATAGAAACAAGAACATCGCACTTATTGGTTAAAACATTTGGAGCATAGTTTCCGTGCATACCCAGCATTCCCATAAAAAGAGGATGTGCACTATCTAATGCTCCTAATCCTAGGAGTGTACATGCATATGGTATTCCTGTTTTTTCAACAAATTTTTTTAATTCCTCTTCTGCATTAGCTAAAATAACTCCTTGTCCAAATATTATGAATGGCTTAGTTGCAGAATTAATTAGTTCAATAGCCTTTTTAATTTTATTTATGTAAATAATCTCTTTTTTATACTTTTCAAATACATAAGGGCCCCCATAAAAATGGATTCTCTGAAACTGAGCATTCTTAGTTAGATCAACAAGTACTGGCCCAGGTCTTCCAATTTTAGATATATAAAAAGCTTTTCGAATAGTTGGATAAATATATTCTGCATATGGAACTTGAACATTCCATTTCGTAACAGATAAAGATATATCGATGATATTTATTTCCTGAAAAGCATCAGTTCCAATTAAAGAAGAGGATACTTGCCCACTTATACATACAATGGGAGCGCTGTCTATCATTGCATCTGACAATCCAGTAATTAAATTAGTGGCTCCAGGTCCCGAAGATGTAAGACATACCCCAACCTTTCCACTAACTTTGGAATAACCTTGAGCAGCATGAATAGCCCCTTGTTCGTGCCTAGTTAAAATATGATTAATTACATTATATTTTTCTCTCATAAAATGCATAACATCATAAACTGGCATTATGGTTCCACCTGGATAGCCAAATACATAATTAACTTTTTCATCTAAAAGAGACTTTATCAAAATTTCAGAACCACAGTACATGCTATTTATCCGTAATGCATCCTTCTGATGCTGAAGAGACCAATTTAGCGTATTTATATAAATATCCCCTATTTTCTTTTAGGGTAGGAGGGGCCCATTTACTTCTTCTTCTTTGAATAACTTCTTTTCCAACTTTTAAAGTTATTCTTTTATTTTTAGCATCTATGCTGATTAAATCTCCATCCTCAACTAAGGAAATTGGTCCCCCTATTTGAGCCTCTGGACTAATGTGTCCAATAACAAAACCATGAGAACCCCCAGAAAATCGCCCATCCGTAATCAATGCAACATCTTTTCCCAGTCCTACACCAATAATACAAGAAGTTGGCTTCAGCATTTCAGGCATTCCTGGTCCTCCTTTAGGGCCTACGTATCGAATAACGACTACGTCCCCAACATGAATATCCCTATTTAAGATAGCTCTATTCGCTTCTTCTTCAGAATTAAAAGTTCTAGAAAATCCAGAAAAAATAAATCCTTCTTTCCCTGTAATTTTAGCTACAGCTCCTTCTGGAGCTAGATTACCGTATAAAATAACTATATGTCCATTTTTTTTAATGGGACTATTTAATGGATATACTACTTTTTTAGTAAAAAACATTTCATCAATTTCAGGATCAGGAAAACCCTGAATATTTTCTTCCAATGTTCGACCTGTTACAGTTAGACAATCTCCATGCAGAAACCCGAATTGTAATAAATATTTCATAATAACAGGAGTACCTCCAAAAGGAGATAAATCCTCCATAAGATATGAACCACTTGGTTTTAAATTTCCAATTAGAGGAACCTGTTTATTTTTCTCTTGAAAATCTTTTAGACTTATATCAATTTCAGCGGTTCTAGCAATAGCTAGCAAATGCAAAACTAAATTAGTAGACCCACCTAAAGCAATGGTCAACGTTATTGCATTTTCAAGAGATTTTTTGGTAACTATGTCTTTGGGCTTTATATTATCTTCTAGAAGTCTTCTTATTGCGGTACCTATTTTATGGCATTCTTTGTATTTTTCATAACTAGTTGCTGTAAAAGAAGAAGAACCAGGTAGAGTCATCCCCATTGCTTCCAATGCTAATGCCATAGTGTTAGCTGTATACATACCCCCACATGATCCTGAACTTTGACAAGAATTTTTGATAATGTTCCTATATTCCTTTTCTGAAATATTATTCTCTTTTTTTTCCCCTAAAGCTTCAAATGCCGAAACAATATTAAGTTTTTTACCTTTATAGTAAACTGAGGAAGAACTTCCTCCGTATACTAGTATAGCTGGTCTGTTAAGTCTAAGCAAAGCCATTACTGCTCCGGGCATATTTTTATCACAGCCAGGTATAGCTACTAAACCATCATAATGATGTGCGTAAACAACTGTTTCTATGCTATCCGCAATAAGTTCTCGAGAAGGAAGAGAATACCGCATTCCAGATGTCCCCATTGACATCCCATCACTTACACCTATAGTAGTAAACTGAAAGCCAATCATAGATTGATTTTCTATCGAAATTTTTACTTTCTTTCCCAACTTATTTAGGTGCATGTTACATGGGTTGCCATCATACCAGTTGCTTACAATTCCCACTTGAGCCTTTTTAAAATCTTTTTCGTCTAGTCCTGTAGAATAAAGCATGGCCTGTGCAGCTGGTAAATCTAGAGATTTATTAGTAATTTTAGAACTATAATGATTCGTTTTTTCTATTTTCTTCATATTTTTTTTTAAAATGCTAAAAGTTTTTTTGGAAGATTTAGGAAAAAAAGATTATAAAGAAACATGGAAATACCAACGTGTACTTTTTGAGAAAATAGCTCATTTTAAATTTTTGAAAAAAAATAGAAAAGTACCGTCTAATTATTTACTATTTGTTGAACATCCAAATTCTTATACTCTTGGCATAGGGGGAGATGTTCAACATTTTCTTTTGTCTGAAGAAGATTTGAAAAGATTTGGAGCTTGTTTTTACAAAAGTGACAGAGGTGGAGATATAACTTTTCACGGAGATGGCCAACTAGTTGTTTATCCAATTTTAGATATGGAATACTTTATTCCTGATATTCATCAATATTTACGAATGCTTGAGGAAGTTACAGTACGGGTTTTATCCTGTTATGGTTTAAAGGGGGAAAGATCATATGGAGAGACTGGGGTATGGATTGATGTTGGAACTTCCAAAGTTAGAAAAATTTGTGCTCTAGGAATTAGAATGAGTAGATGGGTAAGTATGCACGGTTTTGCTATTAATGTTAACACTAATTTGAAATATTTCAAATATATAATTCCGTGTGGAATTAGAAATAAATCAGTAACCTCTCTAGCTAGAGAATTGCATAAAAAAATACCAATGAAAGATCTGAAAGAAAAGGTCAAAAAATCATTTGAAAACGTATTTGATGTAGTGATTCTAACTAGAGAGTGATCTCTTTTATAAAATCCTCAATACAGTCATATTCCACCTCTTCAGTAGTTTTAGACATATCTTTAATTCTAATTTTGTTTTTTACTATTTCTTTTTTTCCAACACTAATCACAAAAGCTATTTTTTGTTTAATAGCATACTGAAATTGTTTTTTTACTTTTTCAGCCTTTGGGTATAATTCAGCAGGAATTACTTTTTTTCTTAATTTTGAAATTAACCTATTAGCATATAGAGATTCCTCTTCTCCAAAATGTAGAAATAGTACACGTAAAGGAGTATGATCTTCTGACTTAGGATTCATCATTTTCTTTGCAAGATGAATTCTATCTAATCCTAGAGAAATCCCTACACCTGATATATTGGGTAATCCAAAAATTCCAGTTAGGTTATCATAACGACCTCCCCCTCCTATAGAATTTAGGTAAATCCCTTTTGGGTTCACTTCAAAAATAATTCCAGTGTAATAGTTTAAACCACGAACTAAACTTATCTGGAATTGCAGATCCACCCAATCCAAACAGACTTTTTTTATGATTTTTAAAAAAAATCTAAGCTCTTCAACGCCTTTTTTACCTTTTTCAGAAGAAAGTATAATTGCAGAAAGTTTATTTAACTTTTCTTCAAAATTTCCATCAATATTAAAAACTCCTTGTATCTTTTTCAGATTTTCTGGAGGGATTCCCCTCCTAATCATTTCTTTCCAAACATTATGAGAACCAATTTTATCCCACTTATCTAGAGAAATGATGAAATCTCTCCAGTAATCTTTAATTTTAGCAATATCAGCTAATCCAGAAATTATTTCACGATGATTGATTTTTATAATAACTGGCAAGTTAATGTCGGAAAAAATCTTATCATATAGCTGAATCAACTCAATCTCTTGCCATAGAGATTTTGATCCAATGATATCCGCATCACATTGGCAAAATTCTCTAAATCGGTCTTTTTGAGGATTATCAGCTCTCCATACATTTTGTATCTGATATCTTTTAAATGGAAAATGTATTTTATCTCTATGCATTGCTACATACCTGGATAACGGTATCGTTAAATCATAACGAAGAGCCTTTTCAGAAATTTCGACAAGAAAAGAACGAAAATTTAATTGTTCTTCTATAAATTTTTGACCTGACTCTAATCCTAGTTGACTCAAGTGTTCAAATTTATATTTCTGTTTCTTTAAAAAATCTCCTGAATTAATTATCTTAAAAATTAATTGATCACTTTCTCCTCCGTATTTTCCCAATAGAGTGGAAAGATTCTCAAATGAAGGAGTTTCAATAGGAGAAAATCCGAAAAGCTCAAAATTATTTCTAATTATCTGAATAAGACGATTCCTAGATCTTACTTCTTGTGGTAAAAAATCCCTAGTTCCAGGTGGAAGACTAAGCTTTTTCACGTTTTATTGGATTGGAGAAGTATATTCAAAAATAATTATTTATATTTGTATTTTGTATTTATATTTGTATTTATATTTGTATTTATATTTGTAAGGTTAAGTGTAAATATTATGTATTTTTTTATTGATACAGCAAATATGGAAAAAATTCGTAAAGCAAAAGATTTAGGAATAATTGATGGAGTAACTACAAATCCATCTTTAATAGCTAAAGAAAACATCATCGTAAACAGGAATATTTTTAAACATTATCAAAATATTTGCTCTCTAGTTGAGAAGGATGTAAGCGTGGAAGTAATTTCTACTGATTTTTATGGAATAGTTAAAGAAGCTGAGTTTTTAGTAGATTTACATCCACATATTGTAGTCAAAATTACTATGAATATGAACGGCTTAAAAGCCGTTCGGTATTTTTACCATAGAAACGTTAAAACAAACTGTACATTAGTATTTTCTCTTAGTCAAGCAATTTTAGCAGCTAAGGCAGGAGCTTCTTACGTTCAAGATATTTCTTATAATAGCTTAAAGGATATAAGACTAGTTTATAATAATTATGGTTTTAGAACTAAAATTCTTGCTGCTTCAATCCTAAATCCAATGCACATTGTAGAATATGCTAAAATTGGAATAGACGCTATTTCCACATCTTTAGAAACACTAAAGGCTTGCCATTATCCAAAATGGGATAATTGCGATTAGAAAAATCAAGCACCAAAAACCTGATATGCTCATAATCAAAAAAAATAAAAAACCTAGAAAAGGAATAACATCTATCATTTTTACTTTAAAAAATTAAAAAGCAATGAATTTTCGCATAGAAACAGACACTTTAGGAAAAGTTAAGGTCCCATATGAAAAATATTGGGGAGCGCAGACAGAACGTTCAAGAAGTAATTTTAAGATTGGTCCTAAGGCTTCGATGCCTTCGGAGATTGTTCGAGCTTTTGCCTATCTGAAAAAAGCTGCTGCTTATGCTAATTTTGATTTAGGCTTAATAGAGGAAAAAAAAAGGAATTTAATATCACAAGTCTGTGATGAGATCCTGGAAGGATATCTTAATGACCAATTTCCTCTTGTAATTTGGCAAACTGGATCAGGAACACATTCTAATATGAATATTAATGAGGTAATTTCCAATAGAGCCCATGTTTTGAATGGGGGTAATCTAGAAGATGGAAACAGGACAATTCATCCAAATGATGATGTTAATAAATCTCAATCCTCCAATGATACTTACCCTACAGCAATGAGTATTGCTGCCTATAAAGAATTGGTGGATGTAACTTTACCTGGGCTAAAAAAACTGCAAAATTCCTTTAAAAAAAAATCTGAGGCTTTTAAAGAGATAGTTAAAATAGGAAGAACTCACTTTATGGACGCTACGCCATTAACACTAGGACAAGAATTTTCTGGTTATGTTTCTCAAATTAAACAGGGTATCAAAGCCTTAGAAAGTAGTCTAGATCATTTATCGGAAATAGCAATTGGGGGGACCGCTGTTGGAACAGGACTTAATGCACCTAAAGGTTATGACGTAAAATCCTCCATTTATCTTTCCAAATTTACTGGACTTCCGTTTAAACCTGCTGATAATAAATTTGAAGCTCTTGCTTCGCACGAAGCCTTAATTCGGTCTCATAGCTCTTTAAAACAGCTTTCTGTTTCTTTAATGAAGATATCTAATGATATTAGAATGTTGGCTTCAGGGCCTAGATCTGGTATTGGGGAGATTTTTATTCCAGAAAATGAACCTGGTTCCTCCATTATGCCAGGAAAAGTAAATCCAACCCAGTGTGAAGCACTTTGCATGGTTTGTACTCAGGTTCTGGGTAACGATGCTACAATTTCTATAGCAAATTCTTTTGGAAATTTAGAATTAAATGTTTTTAAACCGGTTATCATTTATAATTTTTTACAATCAGCTCGTTTGATTGGAGATGCTTGTATCTCCTTCAGTATAAATTGTGTAGATGGAATTATTCCTAATTCAGAAAGGATAAAAGAATTACTTGATCGATCTTTAATGCTTGTAACAGCATTAAATCCAAAAATTGGATATGAAAAATCGGCAATTATTGCTAAATCAGCATACAAAAAAGGAAGTTCTTTAAAGGAAGAAGCTATACGTTTGGGGTATCTAACTGCGGAACAGTTTGATTCTTGGGTAATCCCAGAAAAAATGACAGGAAATCTAGATTAACGTCATCTAAAGAAATAAGTAGAAGATTGTACTTTCTCCAATAATTTTTCTTTTAGATCTATCAATCCTTCTTTATTTTTTGATGAAATGAAAATGGGTTGAAAAGATAAGTTTTTCTTTATATGGTATTTAATATTTTCATTAATTAAGTCAGATTTAGAAATAACTATTAAACGAGGTTTCTCAAGCAAACATGGATTATATTCCCGTAGTTCAGACAATAGTATTTCATACTCTTTTTCAAAATCTTTAGTGTTTGCTGGAATAAGAAAAAGAAGAACAGAATTTCTTTCAAGATGTCTAAAAAACCTATATCCTAGTCCTTTACCCTTCGATGCCCCTTCAATAATACCTGGAATATCTGCAATAATAAAATCCCTATAATCAGAACAAAAAACAATCCCTAAATGAGGAGTTAGGGTTGTAAATGCATAATCCGCAATTTTAGGTTTTGATGAGGTAATTGCAGCTAATAGACTAGATTTTCCCGCATTCGGAAATCCAACTAATCCTACATCGGATAAAAGTTTTAGTTCAAGAATAATCCATCCTTCTCTACCTTTCATTCCATATTGGGAATAACAAGGTTTAGAACTTCGGTAATTCCAATTACCTAATCCCCCTTTTCCTCCTTTGAATAGAATTTTCTCCTGATTATTTTTTGTAATCTCGAGTAGAATTTCATTTTTATCATTTTTTACTACTGTACCTATTGGTATTTCAATAACGCAGTTTTTACCTTTAGCCCCACTAAATCTATTTTTTCCACCAGAAAAACCGTTTTCAGCTATGTGATGCTTTTTATATTTTAGATGTAAAAGAGTCCAGCAATGATGATTTCCTCTAAATATTACATTTCCGCCATTTCCGCCATTTCCGCCATCTGCACCTATATCTCTACGAAAATGTACAGATCCATATCCTCCTTTTCCACTTTTGCAGTAAATTTTAACGTTATCTATAAAATTTTTATACATTTTCTTTGAAAATTTCTAAAACAATAATTACCCTTATTTATTTTTATAGATATAGATAAGTTTATTTTTAAGAATATGGATCACAACTGTATATTATATGGAACTGGGGCTGCTATAATAACTCCTTTTAAGGATAAGGGAAAAATTGATTTTCAAAATCTTGAAAAACTTGTTGCTTACACTAGCAAAAGAGGAGTTTCTTATCTAGTTTTACTAGGAAGTACAGCTGAGCCTTTTTCTTTAAAAGAAGAAGAAAAAATTGATATTATCAATTGTATTAAATCAGCTAATGGAAAAAACCTTCCATTAATATTAGGAATTGGGGGAAACGATACTGAAAGGGTGATAGAGCAAATTTATAAAACGGATCTCACTGTATTTGAATGTATACTTTCTGTTTCGCCTTATTATAACCGACCAACACAGATTGGTCTTTATATACATTTTAAGTATATTGCTAAATATACAACTTCTGATATAATGATTTATAATGTTCCGTCTAGAACATGTTCTAATATACTAACAGAAACTATTGTTCATTTAGCTAACGAGTTTACCAATATAGTAGGAGTTAAAGAAGCCTCTGGAAATATTTTACAAGCTTATGAAATAATAAAAAAAAAACCTGAAAATTTCAGCGTAATTTCCGGAGATGATTCTTTGGCTTTACCTATTATTTTAGGTGGAGGTGATGGAGCTATTTCTGTAATAGCTCAAGGTTTTCCTAAACAATTTTCTGATATGATTTTTTTAGCAAAAAAAAATAAGCCAGAAAAAGCTTTTCTATTATTCTATAATCTTATAGAAATGATTCATCTTCTTTTTGAAGAAGGCAATCCAACAGGAATTAAAGCTTTGTTAAAAATTATTGGAATTTGCGAATCTAACGTTAGATTGCCATTAGTTAAAGCTTCTCTAACCCTTAGAGAAAAAATTAAGATAGAATATAGAAATATGATAGTTACTAAATCTATAAGAAAAAAATTACTATTATGATCTGTAAGTTTTTTAAAATTTTTATTCCTATAATAGGGGTATTTTTTCTCTCTAAAAATAACAATTTTCTAGTTATAGAGAGCAAAAACAATAGTGACGATCAAAAACTAATTTTATATCATGCTTGTTTACATTACGAAAGTAAAAAATATGAAAAATCTCTAAAATTATTTAATCGTTTAGTTTCTATTAATCAAGATAAATTGAAAAAAGCTCTTCTCTATAAGATAGCAAGGTCTAATTTTAATGTAAAAAATTACATTTTAGCAGGAATTCAATTTTACAACTTTTACCATCTTTATCCAAAGGATAAATTTTCCGTAGAAGCGTTATTTCAATCCGCTTATTGCTATTATTTATCTTCAAGAGATTTTAATCTTGATCAGAAGAACACTTATCTAGCTATAGAAAGGCTAAGATTTTTTTTAAAAAAATATCCATATAAGAAAAATTATTCTAAAGCTAAAGAATTATTAGAAAAATTGTTAAAAAAAACAGAAAAAAAATCTTTCGAAAGATCAAAAACTTATTATAATATGATGCAATATAAAGCAGCTTACGTATCTTTTAAAAACTTAATCAATGATTTTAGAGATTTTAGAAACAGTAGTTTCAGAGAAGAGGCGATTTTTTATATGTTTCTTTCCAAAAAAAAGTTATAAACTTCATTTAATTATATGGATTTAGGAAAACTAAAAAAAATACCAAAAACAACTAAAATTTTCGATATAAAAAAAATAGAAAAATCTGGAGAAAGCATTTATGCGGTTATTTTAAGATTGAGTAAACGATCTTATGAAATAAATAAACTTATCAAAGATGAAATATATCAAAAAATGGAAAAATTTTTTTCTTCTAAAGATAAGTCACTAGAAGAAATTTTGGAAAATAAAGAAACAGTTGGGATCTCCAAGTTATTTGAGGAAGTTCCTCACCCAACTGTTATTGCTACACAAGAATTTTTAGATAGGGAATAGGTTGACTTGGCTGGGGATCGAACCCAGGACCCTTACATTAAAAGTGTAATGCTCTACCATCTGAGCTACCAAGTCTTTGTGGATCTAAAAAAATTTTAAAAATTAAAATGTATATATAATTTTTAAAAAAAAAAATTATATAGTATTAAACCGTAATAATATTTTTTTTTTGAAATTAATTTTAATTGGATACATGGGATGTGGAAAAAGTTACGTGGGTTATGCTTTTTCCACATATTTAAAGCATCATTTTTATGATATTGATGATCTTATCTGCAAAAATAAAAAAAAGTCTATTTCTGAAATATTCAAAAAAAATGGGGAATTATTCTTTAGAAAGATAGAACATAAAACTCTGAAAGAATTTTTAAAAAACTACAAATCCTATATCCTAGCATTAGGTGGAGGAACACCTAGCCATTATGAAAATATAAATATAATGAATGAAAAAGCGTGCACTGTTTACCTAAGATACGGAGCTTCTTCTTTATTTGAAAGATTGCGTTTACAAAGAGAAACCAGACCTATAATTTCCCATTTAGATGATCAATCTTTATTGAGATTCATAAATAATCAACTATATGAGAGAAGGGGCATCTACGAAAGAGCTAAAAAAAAAATATCTATTAAAGGTAAATCTATTGAAGAGATAGTTTTTTACCTAAAAAGTCTTTTAAAAGATGTTAAATGAAGAAAAACTTTTCAGAGAGATTAAAAAAATCTTTCCATTAGAAAAAAAAATACTTGTTGCTGTAAGTGGAGGAATCGACAGCATGTCGCTATTAAATATTATCCTTAAACTAAGGATACCATTTGGTGTTGTTCATGCTAATTTTCAGTTAAGAGGAGATTTTTCTAATAAAGATGAAACCTTCGTAACCTATTTTTGTCTAAAAAGAAATATACCTCTATATAAGAAACGCTTTAATGTTCTTGAAAAGAAAAATATGCAAATAACGGCACGAGAACTTCGTTATGATTGGTTTGAACAATTGCTCAACACAAAATCGTACGATTTTCTTGCTTTAGGTCACCATTTAGATGATTCTATAGAAAATTTTTTTCTTAATCTAATTAGAGGCACTGGAATTAAAGGGTTATTAGGCATTCCTAAAAAAAGAAAGCAATATATACGGCCACTTTTGCCTTTTACTAAATCAGAAATTATCTCTTATGCCAAGAAACATGAGATTTCTTGGAGAGAAGATAGTAGCAATAGTAAAAATGAATATTTTAGAAACATTGTTCGACACTACTTAGTCCCAGTTTTCAAAAAACTTTCTATAAATTTTTACAAAAATTTACAAAAAACGATCAATTTTCTAAATGAGACCTTTCATTTAGAAAATGAATATTTCCAAAAAATTTCTTCAGAAATTACTGAAGTAAAAACATTCCATCCATTTTTTTGGAAAATTCACTGTAAAAAACTGAAAAAAATCCATACTCTAACTACTTGTCTTTTTAAATTGTTTTCCCCTTATGGTTTTGTAAATATTACTGATATGATTAGGCTTTTAAACGCTCAATCAGGAAAGCAAATATTTTCAAGAAAATACAGAATTCTAAAAGATAGAAATTATTGGATCCTTTTGCCCAGGATAAGAAATATAGAGCAAAAAGTATATAAAATAATAGATCTTCTACCTAAAAAAACCCCTTTTTCTTTATATTTTTCCTTCAATCAGAAGATTGAATCATCTGCAGATGCAGCCGTAGATTTGTATAAATTACAATGGCCTTTACAATTAAGAACTTGGAAAAAAGGCGATTATTTTTATCCTTTAGGAACAAATTTTAAGAAAAAATTAAGTAAGTATTTTAAAGACGAAAAACTTTCCCTTTTTGAAAAAGATCATATTTGGATTTTGACAAATGCTTATAATGATATAGTATGGATTGTAAAAAGAAGACTAGACGATAGATTTAAGGTAACTGAAAAAACGAAACATGTATTAAATATTCATTTAAGTTAGAGTTAAGCAAAAAAAAAATTTAAAAAATTTTCAATACTTTCTTCTAATCTTTTTTCTTCTAAAGAACTGAGAAATTCACTTCCTATTATTGCCCCTTCAAAAGAAGAACAAGCTATATTAAAATGTATTTTATTGGATATCCCAAAACCAACCAATTTAGGAATATTAAAATTTAAATTTTTAATATTGTCAAAAAAAAATAATTGTTCAAAACTAATTTTTTTCTTAGGGCCTGTAGTTGAGGAGGAAGAAACCAAATACAAGAAACTTCTTGTTATCTTACTTAGCATAAGAATATATTTATCAGTAGTTTTTGGGGTAGCTAGGAAAATCAAGGGTAAATCAAAGCTCTGAAAAAGAGCATGGTATTTACTTTTATAAATTTCAACTGGAAGATCAGGAAAAATTAAACCAGATATTCCGGATTTAATACAATCTTTTAAAAATCTTTCTTCTCCAAATTTTATAAACTGGTTATAATAACCCATAAGTATTATGGGTTTGTTTTTTTTTATTGCATATAATTGACTGAAGAATAGCTTTATGGTTATCCCATTTTCTATAGCTTTTTGGCTGCTATTTTGAATAATGATACCATCAGATAAAGGATCTGAATATGGCAAGCCTATTTCAATAATGTCCACTACTTTAATTTCTTGTAATTTTTTAAAAATTTTTTGTGTACTTTTTATATTTGGATAACCTGCTGTGAAATAAATACTTAATATATACTTTTTTTTTTCAAAAAAACATTTTTTTTTCACTCTTGTAAATTTTGGCCTACTCTGAGATTTAAGTGATATGATTAAGTGAAATGATGAATATAAGCTTTCATATCTTTATCTCCTCTACCTGAGAGATTTACAATTACCAAATCTTCACGTTTAAGATGTAACTTAGGCAAGATAGCTAAGGCATGAGCGCTTTCTAAAGCAGGAAGAATTCCTTCAAGTTTAGAAATTTCGTAAGCTGCCTGCAAAGCTTCTTCGTCAGTTGCGCTAATAAACTGAACTCTTTTACTTTCAAAAAGATGAGCCTGCATTGGTCCAATGCCTGGATAATTTAATCCAGCTGATATTGAACAAGGATTAACTAGTTGTCCATCTTCATTTTGCATTATTATAGACATGCTTCCATGTAAAACTCCCTTAGTTCCTATACAGGTAACAGTAGATGTTTCAGAAGTTTTTGCACTTCCAGCTGCCTCTACAGCAATCAGCTTTACTGATTCTCTATTTAAAAAATGATAAAAAGCACCAGACGCATTGCTTCCGCCCCCAATACAAGCCAGTATGTAATTTGGGCAAGTAACGCCTTCTTTTTTAAGAAGTTGTTCCCGTATTTCCTCACTAATAATTGACTGAAATTCTGTTACCATTTTTGGATATGGATGTGGACCTACGGAAGAACCTATCAAATAATAGCTTTCTGGGTGATTTATCCAAAAACGGATCGATTCATTTACTGCATCTTTAAGAGTTTTTTGTCCGCTAAAAACCTGAATTACCTTTGCTCTAAGCATATTCATACGGGAAACATTGGGATATTGACGTTCTATATCCTTTTTTCCCATAAATATAATACATTCAAGACCTCCTAAAAAAGCACAAACAGTAGCTACTGCAACTCCATGTTGACCTGCTCCTGTTTCGGCAATAATTTTTCTCTTTCCCATAGTTTTAGCAAACAAAGCTTGTCCTAAGGCATTATTAATTTTATGAGATCCTGTGTGATTTAAATCTTCTCTTTTTAGGTAAATATTAGAGCAATAAATAGAGGATAATTTTTGGCAAAAAAAAAGTGGGGTTGGCCTCCCTACATAATCTCTCAGATAATTCTTCAATTTTCTTTGGAAACTTTTTTTTTCAACAATTTTTTTGTATTTACTATTAATTTCATCAATATTATAGCGAAGCATTTCAGGTATGAAAGATCCCCCGAATTGACCATAAAATCCTTTTTCGTCTGCTATCATTTTCTTATTTTTTTTATAAAGCTCTTTAACAGAATTTTATTTTTTATAGCCGGTTTTTCTTCGAAACGACTATTCATATCTATACAAAATAATTTAGAATGTGAAATCGAAAGAATGGGTGAACTATCCTCTGTACCTATTCCTCCACTAAGAAAAAAAGGAGTGGGTTCTTTATATTCAGAAAGTTTTTCCCAAAAAAATTTTTGACCACTTCCGCCGAAATTTGGAGTATTTGTGTCGAAAAGTAAATACGGACAGATATCCGTGTATGCTTTTACTTTTTCGAAAGAAAAAGAGTCCTTTATCTGGAATGCTTTGATTATTTTCAATCCTTTTCTAGATATTTTTTTGCAAAAATTTGGACTTTCATCTCCGTGCAATTGGACCTTTTTAATCCTGTTTTCAAAGCTTTTCCTTAAGATTTCTTCTTCCGAAGCGTTAACAAAAACCCCAACTTTAGATATTTTTCCTAAATTAGGAGCAATAAAATTTTCTCCAACAAATCTAGGAGAGTTTCTATAAAAAATAAAACCCATAAAATCAGGATCCAACATGGAAATAGACGAAATATTGGAAAATTCTCTCATTCCACAAATCTTTATTTTCAATTTTTTTTTCATTGAATGAAGAATTCATAAGAAGGAATATTATTAATCTTCTGTATAATTTTTTCACAAATTCTACAAGGATTTGAAGAATTCATCAAACTTTCTCCTATTAGAAAGCCATAAAACCCTAACTTTTTTAAAAAAAAAATATCTCCAAGATTAGAAATTCCACTTTCAGAAATTTTAAAAAAATTTATTTTTCTAGATAACTGGACCGAACACTCAATATCAATTGAGAAATTTTTTAAATTTCTATTATTAACACCAATAAAGTCAATCTCTTCCTCTAAGGGAATTTTCTCTAGTTCTTTTTCAGAATGAAGTTCCATTATTACTTCCAATCCAATATTCTTAGCTTTTTTAACGAATTTTATGAGCACCTCTTTTGAAATAATTTCCGCAATCAATAAAACAGCATCAGCTCCTATTGCTTTTGAGTCTATTATTTGGGATTCATCAATAATAAAATCCTTACGTAACAAAGGAATGGAAACGTTTCTCCGAGTTTTAGGGAGATCATCAATTCTAGCTGAAAAATATTTATCATCAGTTAAAACGGATACACCAGATGCACCAGCATTTTCATATCCTATAACTACGTCTTCTATAAAAAATCTTTCGTTAAGAAGTACTTTAGTTGGAGAGATTCTCTTGAATTCTGCAATGATTCCAGTTTTGCTTTTTCTAATGCTATTAGATAGGGAAAGACACTTTCTTGGTTCTTCTATTGATTTTTTTTTACTATTTTTTCTAATCTCTTCTTTCTTCTTAGAAAGAATTTTGTAAAGAAAATTCATAATATTCTATTTAAGAAAGTTTTTTAATACTTCTTTTGCTTTTCCGCTTTTTAAAGATTCTCTAGCTAGAGAATAGCTTTTCTCAAAGTTTTCTTTATTTAACAACATTAAAGCAAAAGCAGTATTTGTTAATACAACTTCGTTTTGTGCAAAAGTCCCTTTTTTTGATAGAATATAAAAAAATATATTGGTATTTTCTTCAATGCTTTTACCCCCAATTACTTCATTTTCATCTTTTTTTTTTTCCCTAATGAATTAGGGGAGTAGGGTTTTCCCCCTTTTCTAGTATAGCAGATAAAATTATCCGTTAGAGAAATTTCATCATATCCATCAAAACTATGAATTATAGAATAATAATAATCAGTTTTCTGATAAAATATATTATATAGCCGGGCTACATTAAAATCACTTGCTCCTATTAAAAATTTTTTGGGTTCTATTGGAGAAATAAGTGGACCAAGTATGTTAAAAAATGTTTTTATAGAGAGTTCTTTTCTAATTCTAGATATCTTATCCAAATGAGGATGGAATAGAGGAGTGTGAAGGTAACATATCCCAGATATTTCAAGATTTTTTTTTAATTGACTTTCATTTTTTGGAAAAGTATATCCTAGTTTTTTTAAAAGAGTGGAAGATCCAGTAATAGAGGATACACTGTAATTTCCATGCTTAATTACCTTACATCCAGCACCAGCTACAACAAAACAAGCTAAAGTGGAAATATTAAAAGTATTTTTTCCATCACCTCCAGATCCAACTATGTTTATGGCTGGGAAATCTCCCAAATCAACTTTTATGCAAAATTGCATAAAAGCTTCTCTAAAGCCTTCTATTTCTTCTAAAGTAGGAAATCTCATATTATAAATAGTAATGAGTTTTCCTATATTTGATCGGTTCAATCGATCCATAAATATGTCTATAAAAATACGTTTGGCTTTTTCCCTGTATAAACTTTTGTGGAAGATAAGAGTTTCTTTCATATTGGTAATCTAAGCCAATTTCCTATTATTCTCTCTCCTTGTGTAGTTAAAATAGATTCAGGATGAAACTGTAATCCACGTACTTCGTATGTTTTATGTCTAATTGCCATAATCTCATTTAATGGACCAAGTGCCGTTATTTTTAAATCATTTGGAAAATCCTCTTTTGACAAAACCCAAGAATGATAACGTCCAGCTTTAAACTTTCTATGTAATCCTTTAAAAATAACTTCTTTAGAATCGTTAATCTGTATATAATGAGATATACCATGATATACTTTTTTTGTGGTTATCAATTTTGCCCCGAATGCAACTCCAATCGCTTGGAGTCCTAAACAAATTCCTAATATGCTTTTTGTTGAGGAATAAACTTTAATAAGAGAATTTAGAAGGTTAAACTCATTTGGGAGACCCGGACCTGGAGAAAGTATTATTTTTTCATAATTTTCAACATTATCTAAAGATATTTCATCATGTCTAAATACATCCGGATTTTTTCCGTAAAGCTTTTTTACCATATATACTAAGTTATATGTAAAGGAATCGTAATTATCTACGACTAATATTTTACCCTCCATAGTTTTAAATTTTTTTTTGCAAAATTTATGGCTTTAAACAAAGCCAGAAGTTTATTTTTTACTTCTTGAACTTCATTATCTTCTTTAGACTCATATAGTATGCCACTTCCTGCTTGAAAAAACAGAGTGTTTTCCTTACTGATAAACGATCGAATAATGATCGATGTATCCATTCTTCCATTTAGTCCTAAAAAACCTATTGCTCCCCCATAAATTCCACGATGTTGATTCTCTATCTGGTCTATAATTTTTATAGACCTATATTTTGGGGCTCCGGAAAGAGTACCGGAGGGTAATGTATCAGCGAATATTCTCATTGTAGAAATATCAGAATATAGTTTTCCAGAAACTCTGGAAACCAGATGCAGAACATGGGAAAAATATTGAAGTTTTTTGAAACTTTCCACTCTTACTTTTGATGAGTTTCTGCTTAAATCGTTTCTAGCTAAATCAACAAGCATGATATGCTCAGAATTTTCTTTGGGATCTAGGAGAAGTTTTTGAGAGAGGATACTTTCTTCCATTTTATTTACAGATCGAGTAATTGTTCCTGCAATAGGATTAATGTAAGCTATGTTTTTTTTGACGATCAATTGTGATTCTGGAGAAGATCCAAATATTTTGGAATTTCCATAATCGAAATAAAATAAATATGGAGATGGATTTATCTCCATAAGAGCTAGGTAAACATTAAATTCATCTCCGATGAATTTATGACTAAATTGTCTAGACAGAACAATTTGAAAGACATCTCCATACAAGCAAGATGTTCTTCCTTGTATTATCATATTTTTGTGTTCTTCATCGCTTATGTTAGAGTCTAGTTGTCCAGAAATTTTCAACGTAAAAAAATAGTTTTTTTTCTTTCGTTTAAGAAAATTATTCAATTTTTTAATTGAATACATTCCTTTTTTTTCAGGTAAATTATGTTTTACAAAAATGATTTCATCGCAAAAATGATTAAATATAATAAGATTCACGTAAAATTTTAGACGTATTTGAGGAATACGGTATGGGTACTTTCTGGGAGATTTTAAGGATATATTTTCAAAATATTGAATGCTTTCGTAGGAAAAATATCCATAAAAACCTGAATAAGGAGAAGCGATATTTTCCGATCGGAATTTTTTAAAGAAATTATCGATTATCTTCTGAACTTCAGATATTCTTAGAATAAGGAAGCTTTCTGAGTAATCGTTTGGATAAGAAATATTGGCCTTATTTTTATCAATAGTAATCTCTGAAATTGGATCTAGACAAAGAATGGAAGCGCATATTTTCTCGAATAGTAAACTTTTTGGGAAATAATCTCTTAGTTTTAAATATAAATTTACTGGTTTAACGTTTTCAGAAAAATATTTTTCTTGAAAAGTCTTAAAAAGAAATATTGATGACATGTTTTTATTTTTAGGGATTATTTTTTTGCTATTCGATAAATAATTTTCCTATTCTCAATAATAGAATCAAGAAACGAATCAAGAAACTCTTTATTGTTTTCTGTTTTAGAAATACGTGAAAGTAAAAAATCTATTGCTTCTAGTATATTCATCTCAGAAATAGATTTACGTATAATCCAAATTTTTTGTAGTGTTTCAGTATCAATAAGAAGATCTTCTCTTCTTGTACTTGAAGAAAACAAATCTATGGATGGATAAATTCTACGACTAGAAATATTTCTATCAAGTTGTAGTTCCATGTTTCCAGTACCTTTGAATTCCTCAAAAATCACTTCGTCCATTTTTGATCCAGTATCGATAATAGCCGTAGAAATTATAGTCAAGGATCCTCCATTTTCTATATTTCTAGCTGAACCGAAGAAAATCTTCGGTTTATGCAACGCTTTTGCATCAAGACCTCCAGATAAAACTCTACCTGAAGATGGATATACAGTATTAAAGGCTCTAGACATGCGGGTAATGGAATCCATTAAAATGCAGACATCATGCTGACATTCAACCATTTTTTTAGCTTTTTTAGAAACAATTTTAACTACTTGAACATGTTTTTCAGCTGATTCATCAAAAGTTGATGAAATAACTTCTCCTTGAACACTTCTCTGCATGAATGTAACCTCTTCTGGACGTTCGTCAATTAACAAAATCATCAAGTATACATCTGGATGATTAGCTGAAATAGCATTCGCTATTTCTTTAAGTAGAGTCGTCTTTCCCGTTTTTGGGGCAGCTACTATCATTCCACGTTGTCCTTTACCAATTGGAGAAAAAAGATCAATAATTCTCGTAGATAATGTAGCTTTCTGTCCAGAAAGATTGAATTTATCCTTTGGGAATAAAGGAGTTAAGTATTCAAAATAGATTCTTTTTCTTACCTTATATGGGTTAGAATTATTAATTTCAATTATCTTAATCAAGGTCAAATATTTTTCTACCTTTTTAGGAGTACGAACTTTTCCTTTTACTGTATCCCCTGTCTTTAGACCAAAAAGTAGAATTTGATACTTAGATACATATATATCTTTAGGAGAGGCTAAATAATTAAAATTAGAGGATCTTAAAAATCCATAATTATTATCAGGTATTATTTCTAAAACACCTTCATTATCATTAAGATGTTTCTTAAGTTTTTTTTTAGGAATAGTAAAAAAATAGTTTTTAGTAAAAATATATTCTACTATTTTTTTTTCAATATTGAGAGTCTTCTCATATATCATAGTTTTTTTGCTAGATAAAATAATGAAAAAAAATTTTTTTTACGAAAAACTTGAAAGCATAAAACATCGTTTTGATGAACTTTCAGAATTAATAATTAGCCCAGATATTATCGCAGATCATAAGAAATATGGATCTCTTCTACGTAAATTAAAAGACCTTGAAAAAGTTGTAGAGATCTATAGAATTTATAAAACTTATAAAGAAAACGTTTCAGAAGCAGATAAAATATTAATCACAGAAGAAGATCCAAAGATAAAGGAATTAGCCCATATTGAGAGATATAAAGCTTTATCCGTTTTGTCTGATCTAGAAAAAGATATTCTGAATATTAAGAAAAAACAGGAAGATGATAATAATGCTATTATTGAACTTCGTGCTGGAACTGGAGGAAACGAAGCTTGTCTTTTTGTTGAAGATATTTACCGCATGTATACAATGTATTTAAAATCAATGAGATGGAAATTTGAATTATTGAATGCGCAAGCGTCAGATGTTAAAGGATATAAACAAATCATTTTAAATGTTTTTGGAAAAGGAGCATATGGAATATTGAAATTTGAATCAGGGGTACATAGGGTGCAACGTGTTCCAAAAACAGAGGCTCAAGGCCGGTTACATACTTCAGCTATAACCGTCGCAGTTTTTCCAGAGATAGAAGATATAGAAGTTGATTTGAATCTTTCAGATATAAAAAGGGAAACTTTTCGATCAAGTGGAGCGGGGGGACAAAATGTTAATAAAATTGAATCTGCTGTACGTCTAAAACATATTCCAACTGGTATTTTTGTTGAATGTCAAGAAGATAGATCCCAACATAAAAATTATGAAAAGGCTATGAAAGTCTTGCGTTCGCGCATTTATCAAATTGAATTGGATAGTAAAAAAAAAGAACGTTCTGATGAAAGAAAATCTTTAGTTTCAACAGGAGACCGTTCTGCAAAAATAAGAACCTATAATTATCCCAAAGGAAGGGTAACGGATCATAGGATAAATAAGTCTATTTATTATCTTGAAGAATTTATGAACGGAAATATTCAAGAAATGATTGATGCTTTTAGATCTATTGAAACTCTAGAAAAATTTATTTAACAACATACTAAAATTTTTTGTCTAAGACCATTAATAAGATCTTTTTTTTGCATTTTTCGTTTTCCCTCTATTTGAGCCTCAAAAACTAAAATATATCCATCTTTGGCAGAAATTTTTATTTCTGATGATGTTATTATTACTCGTCCTGAATACTCATTCTTTTCTGTAATTAAAGTTTTACCCCTATAAATTTTCATTCTTTTTTTATCTTTTTTCGAATATAGAAATGTCCAAGCACTTGGATGTGGACTTAATCCTCTAATCTTATTGAAGATGACTTTTACTGAAGAATTCCAATTAATACGGCAATTCTGTGTTGATATTTTGGGGGCAATTTGAAAATTTGAAGAAAGTTGAGGAAAAGGCTTTATTTTTTTTAGTAGTACTCCTTCTATAGTTTCTAGCACAAGATTAGATCCTATCGATGCTAATCGATCATGAAGATCGCCAAAGGTTTCTTGCTGTCCAATCTGGACTTCTTTCTTAAGAAGAATTTTTCCCATATCTACTTTATCGTTTATAAGAAATGTCGTTAATCCAGTATTATTTTCCCCATGTATAATCGCCCAGTGTATTGGAGCAGCCCCCCTATATTCAGGTAATAATGAAGCGTGCAAATTAAAAGTTCCCATTTTTGGAAGGCTCCAAACTTCTTTTGGTAGAACTCTAAAAGAGACTACAACTTGTATATCTGCTTTCCATTTTCTTAAAGATTCTAAAAAAAAATATGATTTAAGATTTGTTGGTTGCATTAAAGGGAATCCTAGGGATTTAGAAATTATTTTTATTATAGATTTATGCTTTTTAAAACCCCTTCCATAGGTTTTATCCGGGGGGGTAATTACTCCCAATATAGGATATCCTTTTTCCCAAATTTTTTTCAAAGAAACTGCAGAAAAAATGGTTGTTCCAAAAAATACAATTCGTTTACTCATATTTAATATATTATAGTTATGCCAACGTGGACTTGTGAATTAATTGCTTATATTGCAGATTTTCCTGTAGAATCTACGAAATCTGAACTCATTGATTATGCGTACCGAAGTGGTGCACCAAATGAGGTAATAGAAAACCTGAGAGAACTAGATGATTATCAGGTTTATAACACTATTCAGGATATATGGCCAGATTGTCCAATATCTGATGAAGATTATCTCTACAATAAAGAAGAATATGAACTTTAAAAAAATATTTAATAGGTTTATTGGGGGTAAAAACGAAAAAGAACTTAGAGTAATTAAAGAAAACTACTTAAATAAGATAAAAGAAAAAGAGCCTATTATAGCATCGTTTTCTATAGAGAGATTACGTTCTAAAACTGAGGAATTTAAAATTCAAATAAGAGAAAATACCAAAAAAATTAGAGAAAAAATTAAAGAACTTGAAAAAAAAGTTCAAAATACTCATTTCTACGCTCAAGAAAAAATTGAGATTGATATCTTAAAAAAAGAGCAATTAAAGATTGAAAGAAATACCCTAGAACTGATACTTCCTGAAGCTTTTGCTTTAGTAAAAGATACTGCACGAAGATTTAGAGAAAGTAATACTATTTGCGTTTTGGCTACACAATTTGATCGACGTCTTTCTAGAGAAAAAAACTATGTAACCCTTTTTGGGGATAAAGCTATATGGAAAAACACTTGGGATGTTTTAGGTAAAACGGTTGTTTGGGACATGGTTCATTATGACGTTCAGCTAATTGGAGGAGTAGTTCTACATCTAGGAAAAATTGCTGAAATGGCAACTGGAGAAGGAAAAACTCTAGTAGCCACTTTACCAATTTATCTGAATGCTCTTCTAGGTAGAGGGGTCCATATCGTTACTGTTAACGATTATCTAGCTAAAAGGGATGCTGCTTGGATGGCTCCAATTATGGAATTTCATGGATTAAGAGTAGATTGTATAGATAATCATCCTCCTAATACTTACTCTAGGAGAAAAGCATATGAAGCGGACATTACTTATGGTACAAACAGTGAATTTGGTTTTGATTATTTGCGGGATAACATGGCAAAACTACCTGAAGAAGTAGTTCAACGTAATCTTCATTATGCCATTGTTGACGAGGTAGATTCAGTTTTAATAGACGAAGCAAGAACCCCATTGATTATATCCGGATCAGGAGATAAAAACAATAGTAATATCTACGATAAGTTAAAACCTAAAGTAGTTCATTTAATTGAACGTCAGAGTATGGAACTTAGCAAAATTCTTAAAGAAGCTTGTTATCTCCTTAAATCAGGAGATAAGGAGAAAGGAGGATTTAAACTACTTCAAGTATATAGGGGATTACCAAAATTCAAAACCTTAATTAAGGTTTTACAGGAAGAAAATGTTCGTTTTCTTTTGCAAAAAACAGAAGAGAAATATATGCGGGACAACAATAGGGAAATGCCTAAAGTTGATTCTGGACTGTATTTTGTTATTGACGAAAAGAATAATTCTGTTGACCTTTCTGAAAAAGGAATTGAATCTATCTCTAAAGAGGAAAATGATCCTAATTTTTTTATTCTTCCAGATATAAATGCAGAGATTGCTCATCTGGAGAAAAAAATGCTTAATCAGGAAGAAGAAAATTTACAAAAAGAGGAAATGTTAAAAAATTTTTCCATTAAATTGGAGCGTTTGCATATACTTAATCAATTACTTAAAGCTTATACTATTTTTGAGAGAGATGTAGAGTATGTTTTGATCGATGACCAAGTAAAAATTGTAGATAAAAAAACTGGACGGATTATGGAAGGAAGACGTTATTCTGATGGATTACATCAAGCTATTGAAGCAAAAGAAAACGTTAAAATAGAATCTTCTAGCAAAGTTTTTGCTACAATTACCTTGCAGAATTATTTCAGAATGTATGAAAAGATTTCTGGAATGACTGGAACAGCAGCTACAGAGTCGAGCGAATTTTGGCAAATCTATAAACTAGACGTAATAGTTATCCCAACTAATTTTCCAGTACAGAGAGTAGATCATCAAGATCTTATCTTTAAAACAATGCGCGAAAAATACAATGCTATTATTAATGATATTTTTAGACTTTCTCAGAAAGATAAGCGGCCAGTGTTAGTTGGAACTACTTCGATAGAAATTTCTGAACTACTTAGCAGAATGCTAAGTAGCCGAAATATTACTCACAATGTCTTAAATGCTAAACAACATAAAAAAGAAGCTGAAATTATTTCTAAAGCCGGTATTTCCAGCGTTGTAACTATTTCTACAAATATGGCCGGTAGGGGAACTGACATTAAATTATCTCCAGAAGTTAAAGATTCTGGTTTGGCTGTCTTGGGTACAGAGAGACACGATTCTCGAAGAATCGATAGACAACTAAGAGGGAGATCTGGACGTCAAGGTGATCCAGGTAGTTCTCAATTTTATGTTTCTATAGAAGATAATCTTATACGTCTTTTTTCCGGTTCAAGTAATTTAGCTAAATTAATGGACCGTTTTGGCTATAAAGAGGGTGATGTAATTCAACATCCTTTGGTATCTCGTTCAATTGAACATGCTCAAAAAAAAGTTGAAGAGAATAATTTCAGCATTAGAAAAAGATTACTAGAGTATGATGATGTAATGAATAAACAAAGAGAAATAATTTATAAAAAAAGACAAAATGTTTTATTTAGGGAAAATATTCATATAGATATTTCTATGATGCTTTATGATCTCCTATATGATTTACTTTTAAGTCAAGAGGTAAAAAATATTGAACAAAAGTTGAATAGTCTCTTAAAAATAGAATTTACCATTGATTTAGAGAAATTTTCTCCAAATGAATTCCTTGATGTAATATATCAAAAAATAATTAATATTTATATGGAAAGAAAAGAATCTCTATCTGAAAATATTAAAAAAATTATTTACGGTATGAAAGAAGACCTTCACATTCCGATAACTGATGGAACTAGAATTTTTTATCTTACTTCAGATTTAGGGATACTTTACGAAAGTCGTGCTTTTATGGAATATATTGAAAAAATGGTAATATTAGAAATAATAGACGAAAAGTGGCAAGATCATATTTATAATATGGATAATCTACGTAGTTCAGTTCAAAACTCTATTTACGAACAAAAAGATCCTCTTTTAATCTATAAAAGAGAAGCTTTTCATCTTTTTCAAAGAGTTATTTTTGAAATAAACAAAGGAGCTTTGTCTTTCCTTTTTAGGGTATACATTCCTGAAGCCTCCCATTTTAGAATTAAAGAATAAAAAACTAGCATAAAAAGTATCGATATTAAAAAAATATAATGATTATTTATTAGACATTCCAATATTTTTCCTAATACTTTTCCTTTTCTTTGTACGGAAAAATATAAACTTACTATAAAATTATTGAATGCATGTAATAGTATGCAATTTAATATAGAATAAGTAATTAAGTAAACGATTCCTATTGGATTCCCAATAATAAATCCTCCTAAAAATTGCCCTGGATCCCCATGTAAAATACCAAACAAAAAAGAGGAAAAAAATAGAGCTTTAAATGTAGGAATTTTATTTTGTAAAAATCCTTTTAGTATAATTCCCCTGAAAAAAAACTCTTCCCAGAATGGTGCAGCCAGGTTGGCTTTTACAAGAAAAGGTATTAAATGATGATAATCCAATTCTTTTTCTTCACTTTTCTTTTGCATAATAATTTTTTTTTCATAAAGATAATGATAAATGTAATGGTCCAAAAGCATTGTGAATAAAAAAAAAGTGGAATTTAGGAAAATCTCCGAAATATAAAATGCATTCCATCTAAAAATAAGAAATATAGACATAATATAGACATAATGAAAGAAATTACTTCCCGTACTTATTTGCAATGGTTCCAAAATATGTTTTTCTGGAGAAGATTTGAAGATAAATGCCGATTTTTATATTTAAATCAAAAAATAAGGGGATTTTTGCATTTATATAATGGACAAGAAGCAATTCCAACTGGAATAATACATGCGATGGATCTTACTAAAGATCAGATGATTACGGCCTATCGTTGTCATATTTTATCTATTGCTATGGGAGTTATTCCCCAGAAAGTAATGGCTGAACTTTTAGGAAAAATTACTGGAACATCTAGAGGTATGGGGGGATCTATGCATATTTTCGATAAAGAAAAAAGATTTTATGGAGGATATGGTATAGTGGGAGGACAAATACCTCTAGGTGCAGGTATTGCTTTTGCAGATAAGTACTTCAATAGAAAATACGTGACGATTACCCTTTTAGGAGATGGAGCTGTGCGCCAGGGTTCTTTACATGAGACTTTTAATATATCAATGACCTGGAAATTGCCTGTAGTTTTTATCTGTGAAAATAATAGATATGCTATGAGTACTTCAATCGATAGAAGTACTAATCTTAAAGAGATTTACAAAATTGGATACGCTTACGATATGCCTTCTTATCCAGTAGATGGAATGGATCCAGAAAAAGTAGCTAAAGCTGCTAATCTAGCTATAGATAGAGCTCGTCTTGGAAAAGGCCCAAGTTTTTTAGATGTTCGAACCTATCGATATAGGGGACATTCCATATCCGATTCAGAAACTTATCGTTCTAAAGAAGAGGTGGAACAGTACAAAAAACAAGACCCTATACTTAGGGTAAAAAAATTGATATTGATAAATCAATGGGCTTCAGAAAAACAATTAGAATATTTTGAAGAAAAAGCAAAATCAGAAGTGGAATACTGTGTTAAATTTGCGGAAAATTCGAATTTTCCGCAAAGAGAACAGATGTATGAATTTGTTTCAAAACAAAAAAATTATCCATTTGTTGATGAAATGTCTTGATATAACAAACATAAAAGTATGGCAGAAATAATAACTATGCCACGTTTGAGTGATACTATGGAAGAAGGAAAGTTGATCAGATGGTATAAAAAAGTTGGAGATAAAATTTCAGAAGGAGATATTTTAGCTGAAATTAAAACAGACAAGGTCAATCAAGATTTTGAAGTTGATGTTAGTGGAATATTGCTTTATGCTGGATTAGAGGAAGGTGAAAGTACTAAAGTAGATCAAATACTTGCTATTATAGGTTCAGAAGGAGAAGATATTAGCGACCTAATAGAAGATCCCAATACCAATAAACGATATGTAGAGAAACATGACAGAGAGCCACAAAGAATAGAAAAACATTCATCTACACGTAAAATTATATCAAAACGTTTAAGCGAATCAAAGTTTACAGCTCCTCATTACTATTTGACAGTGGAAATAGATATGGAGAAAATTCTTAAATTGAGACAAGAAGTAAATAAAAAACTTACAGATGTAAAAATTACCATTAATGATTTTATTATTAAAGCTTCTGCTTTAGCCATTCTTGAACATAAATTAATAAACGCTTTTTGGACAGAGGAAAACATTGTCTATAATGCATATATAAATATAGGCGTAGCTGTATCCATAAAATATGGATTGCTCGTTCCAGTAATTTTTCACGCTGATCAAAAATCTATAAAACAAATTTCTTTTGAAGTAAAAGATAAATCTAACCGTGCTAGAATTAAAAGAATTAAAGCTAAAGAAATAGAGGGAAGTAGTTTTACTATTTCAAATTTAGGAATGTTTGGAATCGAATCTTTTACTTCAATCATCAACCAGCCTAATTCTTGCATACTTTCAGTTGGATCTATCGTTGAAAAACCCTTTATTAAAAAAGGTAGATTATCTATAGGCTATACAATGAAAACTACATTAGCGTGTGATCACCGTATAATAGATGGTTCAATCGCTGCTGAATATTTACGGACATTTAAAAAATTTATAGAGGATCCTTTTATTAGTTTAATTTAAAAAAAGGATAAAACAATATTATTGTGTTAGCAATAGATAAAAAAAAATCTAAATACGTAGAGCTTTTAGCAAAAAAAAAGAATCTTTGGAAAAACTTTTCCCAAAAAAAGTAGAAAATTAATCTAAATCCTAATAAAATGATTACTAAGGAAGCCGATCTACTTAAGTATGGATATTTTTCCATTAATTTTATTAAAAATTGAGCTAAAAATCTCATAGCTAAAATTCCTGAATAAATACCCAAGCATATTAGGAATAGATTACCTGAATAAGCGTATGCTGCAAAAACATTGTCCATAGAAAAAGCTAAATCTACGAATTCCATAAAAATTACTGTCTTCCAAAAATTTGAAAAAACTTTGTTAATGACAGTCGACCTATTTAATGGGGGAGTATCGTTTTTTCCACCTAAAAAAATCAAGTATATTCCACTTATAGGTTGAATCCACCAAATTGCCATCAAAGTCGAAACGAATATTAAAAATATACTTCTAAATAAATAAGCTCCAATTATTCCATAACGGAACGCTTTTTTACGATCTTTTTCTTTTTTAAAAGTTGTTAGCATTCCAGCTAAAACAGCCGTATTGTCTATTGATAGAATACATTCCATAAAGACTAAATTTACTCCAATAAATAGGGATTTAAGTGGATTACCCACTATTTTTTGAAAATCATTAATGAAGCCTTTCATCATAAAAAAAATTATATATGATTATTGTAAAAAATACAACAGGAAATATTAAGGTCTCTATAGAAAATATTTTTCCTATGATTAAAAAATTTCTATATTCTGATAGAGAAATTTTTTTAAGAGAACTTATTTCCAATGCATCAGATGCTACTTCAAAGATAAAAACTTTGATAGGACTAGGAGAAGTAATAGAAGAGATGGATAATCTAAAAATTGAAATTAAAATCAATAAAGAAACTAAAACCCTGCATGTAATTGATAAAGGGATAGGTATGACTTCTGAAGAAGTGGAAAAATATATTAATCAAATTGCTTTTTCAGGTGCTGAAGAATTCGTAGATAAATACAAAGAAAAAGGTAAAGATCATCTTCAATCAATAATTGGACATTTTGGATTGGGTTTCTATTCATCTTTTATGGTTTCTGAAAGGGTAGAGATTTTTTCTAAATCTTATAAAAACGTTTCAGCTGTTCATTGGTACTGTGACGGATCTCCTACATTTACAATAAAAGAAACCGATAAAAAAAAGAAACGAGGAACTGAAATTATTTTACATATTAGCGATGAAAGTAAAGAATTTCTAGAAGAAAATAGCATTAATGGACTTATTAAAAAATATTGCAAATATATATCTTTTCCAATAAAGTTTGGTTCTAGAGAAGAGACAAAAAAAAACCAAGCTGGTATAGAAGAAAAAATTATAGTGGACAATATTGTCAATTGTCCTAAACCTATATGGAGTCAAAACCCCAGAGATCTAAAAAATGAGGACTATTTGAAGTTTTATAGAGATCTCTATCCAATGCAATTTTCAGATCCTTTATTTTGGATTCATCTTAATATTGAGCATCCTTTCCATTTGAAAGGAGTCTTATTTTTCCCAAAAATTAAAAATGGGTTTACTGGAGATAAAATACAATTATATAAAAATAAAGTTTATGTTACCGATAATCTTGAAGGGATCGTTCCTGATTTTCTAAAAATGCTATTAGGGGTAATAGATTCTAATGATATTCCTCTAAATGCATCCCGCTCTAATATACAATCTGACTCAACTGTAAAAAAAATATCTAATTACATTACTCGAAAAGTATCTGATAAACTTGAAAAGTTATTTAAAAATAATAGAGAAGAATTAGAAAAAAAGTGGGAAAGCATGAAAATTATCATAGAATATGGTTTGATTACCGATGAAGAATTCTTTGAAAGATCTAAAAAATTTTACATTTATCCAAATGTAGATGGTAAGTATTTTACTTTTGAAGATTTTACGAACAGGATTAAAGATAGTCAAAAAGATAATAAAGGTAACCTTATATATCTCTATGCAAGCGATAAAGAATCACAGCACAGCTATATTAAATCAGCGAAAAAAAAGGGATATGAAATTCTTCTTTTGCAAAGTCCTTTGACATCGCATCTCGTTCAAAAATTGGAAATGAAAAATAATGGGATTTCTTTTGTTAGAGTAGATTCAGATCACATAGAAAAATTGATTGATAAAAAAGAAAATGGATTGTCTCCACTCTCTAATGTGGAAAAAGAAAAATTAAAAAAAATGCTAGAAACCTTATCTTTAGAGAATAATCTTAACATAAGATTAGAAACTCTTCAAAAGACAGATTTACCTTTTATGATAACCGTTCCAGAATTTATGCGAAGAATAAAAGAAATGAGTCTTGTAGAAAATAGAGTCGATTACTTGAATCTAAGTAATAGCTACGAAAAATACAATATTGTAGTAAATGTAAATCATCAACTTATGAAGAAAATTCTTTTAGAAGAGGATGAATCTAAAAGGGAAAATATCATTAAAGATTCTATAGATTTAGCTTTGCTTTCAAAAAATATGTTATCTGGAGAACCTCTAACTAATTTTATATATAGATCTTTTGAAAAGATTGAAAATTCTTCCATCTAAATTTAAAAATTTTACCTGTGAAACTATGGCAAAAAGAAATTGAAATAAGCAAAGAAATAGAAAAGTTTACTCTAGGTTTGGAACCAGAATTTGATTTATTATTAGCTCCTTATGATATAGTAGGTGCAATTGCCCATATCATTATGTTAGAGAAAATAGGCCTATTAAATAGTTACGAGTTGAGTGTTTTATGTAAAACTTTCCGGGAAATTCACGGAGAAATTTTGTCTGGAAAATTTAAAATTGAAAAAGGAGTTGAGGATATCCACTCTCAAGTTGAGATTTTTTTAACCAAACGTCTTGGAGAAATTGGTAAAAAAATTCATAGTGGTCGGTCCAGAAATGACCAAATTCTCCTTGACTTAAGACTATTTATCCGTGCAGAAATACAAAAAATAGTATTTTTAATTAGAGATTTATTCGAAACTTTGATCAATCTAAGCGAACTCAACAAGGAAGTATTAATTCCGGGTTATACTCATTATCAAATGGCTATGCCTTCATCTTTTGGCCTTTGGTTCTCAGCTTACGCTGAGAGCCTAATAGATGATTTAGTCTTTATTAGATCAGCTTACCGTATTGTTAACAGAAATCCTTTGGGATCTGCAGCTGGTTATGGGTCTTCTTTTCCTTTAATTCGCTATATGACAAGTTCTCTTCTTGGATTCGAAACGCTAAATTATAATGTTGTATACGCTCAAATGGGACGTGGTAAAACGGAGCGGATTACTTCATCCGCCATATCTTCAATAGCAGCTACTTTAAGCAAGCTATCTCAGGATGTATGCTTATATATGAGTCATAATTTTAGTTTTATTAGCTTTTCAGACTCATTAACAACTGGATCTAGCATAATGCCTCATAAAAAAAATCCTGATGTTTTTGAATTAATCCGTGCACGTTGCAATAGATTAATAGCTTTTCCTAATGAAATTTCTTTGATTACAGCTAATTCACCCTCAGGTTATCACAGAGACTTACAATTAATTAAAGAACGTTTTTTACCTATTTTTTCAGATTTAAAAAATTGTTTACGCATGGCTAATTATGTAATAAATAAAATCATTCTTAAAAAAGATCTTCTTTTTGAAGATAAATATCAACAAATATTTAGTGTTGAAGTCGTTAATAATTTAACAAGGCATGGAATGCCTTTTAGAGATGCTTATAAAAAAGTATATAATGACTTTAAAAATGGTGTTTTTAAATTTTCAGTAGAAATAAATCATAGCCATGAAGGGAGTATAGGAAATCTATGTAATAAAGAAATTTTTCATAGCATGAAAAAAATTTTAGATTCTTTTCATTTTGAAAAAATTAATCAGGCAATTTATCAATTGCTTTATTTTGGACGCATTTGAGGAAAAAAAATAACTTCTTGAATAGAAGTTTGCTTTGTTAAAAGCATCACCAATCTATCTATTCCAATTCCAATACCAGCAGAAGGTGGCATTCCAAATTCAAGCGCTCGAATAAAATCTTTATCAAGAAGCATTGCTTCATCGTCGCCTTTTTTAGCGAGCTTTATTTGCTCTCTAAATCGGTATACTTGATCGATTGGATCGTTAAGTTCAGAATAAGCATTAGCTATTTCTTGCCCATTAATAATCATCTCAAAACGTTCAGAAAGTCCATATTTTTCTCTATGTTTTTTTGTTAGTGGGCTCATTTCGACTGGATAGTCCAGAATGAAAGTTGGTTTAACATAATAGCTTTCACATCTTTTTCTAAAGATTTCATCTATGATTCTTCCTTTACTATCTTTTCCAGGTTGGATTTCTATTTCAAGTTTATGACAAATTTTGTGTAAATCTTTTTCATTTATTTTGCTAATATCAAAACCTGTATATTTTTCAATAGCTTCAAAAATGGAAATACGAGTAAAAGGAACTTTAAATTCAATAATTTTATCCCCAAACTGAAGGGTTTCTTTTCCATTTAGAGCTAAAACAAGATCCCTTATTAATTTTTCACTAAAATTCATCATCCAATGATAATCTTTGTAAGCAACGTAAAGCTCTAAAAGAGTAAACTCTGGATTATGTGTTTTGTCTATACCTTCGTTTCTAAAGTCTTTGGCAAATTCGTATAAACCTTTGAACCCCCCTATAATAAGTTTTTTTAAATATAACTCGTTGGAAATACGTAGATATATAGGTATATTAAGTGTATTATGATGTGTTATGAAAGGCCTAGCCTGAGCTCCACCTGGTATAGTTTGTAAAATAGGAGTTTCGACTTCAAGATAATCGAATTTATTCAAATATTGTCGGATAAATTGAATTATTTTACTTCGCTTGACGAAAATGTCCTTTACATTATCATTTACAATTAAATCAACATACCTCATTCTATATCTCTGTTCAATAGAGGAGAAAGCATCATGTACTATACCTTTATCGTCAGTTTTAACCTGAGGTAGTGTACGTAGAGATTTTGATAGCAGGGAAAAAGATTCAACGTAAACCGTTATCTTACCTACTTTTGTTTTGAATAAAAATCCCTCAATGCTAATAATATCTCCTATATCAAGGAGTTTCTTGAAAAGAAAATTGTAAGCATTTTTTTTAATATTTCTGGATATTACATGTCTAGTTACGTAAATTTGCACTCTACCACTATAATCTTTTATTTCTGCAAAAGCAGCTTTTCCCAGAATCCTAATACTCATTATTCGTCCGTATAGACATACCTTTCTTCCATTTTCGGAATTTTCAAAAATTTCTTTAGCACTTGTATTTTCCTTAGGAATTATCGCTGGATAAGGTTCTATGCCTAGATATTTTAATTGATCAATTTTATTTATTCGTATATTTTCTTGTTCTGACATAAAAAATTTAGACTAATTTTTTTGTTTTCGAAAAACAATCCCTTCTTTACTTAAGTAGTCAAGAATAATAATATCGTTTTCCACGATCTTTCCATAAAGAATTTCTTTAGAAAGTTTATTTAGAACTTCGTTCTTAAGTTCTCTTTTTAAAGGACGAGCTCCAAAATATAGGTCATATCCTTTTTCAGACAAATATTCAGTGGATTCTTTGGTAATCTTTAAAAAGATTCCTCTTCTTGATAACCTTTTGTTTATCATATTTAATTGTATTTGTACTATTTTTTGTATTTCGGAATGAAACAAAGGTTTAAATAAAATAATATCATCAATACGATTGATGAATTCAGGCAGTATTGTTTTTTTTAAAAGTTCCATGTGTTTATTTTTTGTATTTACAATTGTATCGCATATGTTCTGATCAAAAGACTCAAAATTTTCTTGAATTATTTCTGATCCAATGTTAGACGTCATAATAATAATGGTTTCTTTGAAATTAACGGTGCGACCTTTGCCATCAGTTAAATGGCCATCATCTAAAACCTGGAAGAGAATATTAAAAGCATCTATGTTCGCCTTTTCTATTTCATCAAGTAAAATTACAGAATAAGGACGCCTTCTAATACGTTCAGTTAATTGTCCTCCTTCATCATATCCTATATATCCTGGAGGAGCACCTATAAGTCTGCTACCAGCATGAGATTCTTGGTATTCACTTAAGTCTATACGGACTATATTGTTTTCATCATCAAACAAATATTCAGCCAATGCTTTCGCTAATTCTGTCTTTCCTACACCAGTTGGACCCATAAAAAGAAAAGAAACTATAGGCCTATTTTCATCCTGAATTCCAGCATGAGACCTACGTATAGCATTAGAAACAGATTTGATAGCGTTTTCTTGCCCAATAATCCTTTGACGCAATTTAATTTCAATGTTAAGTAGTTTTTCTCTTTCACTTTGTAACATTTTAGACAAAGGAATACCTGTCCATTTAGATACAACGTCAGCAATATCTTCTCTAACAACTTCTTCTTGTATCATTTTTTTACAATTTTTATTAATCTCCTTCTCAAGGTTTTTCACTTTTTTCTCTTCTTCTTTAATCCTTCCATATCTAAGTTCAGCAACTCTACTGTAGCGCTCTGATTGATCCGCTTCAATTTTAAATCGTTCAATGTTTTCTTTAGATTTCTGTATTCTTTCAATTAAATCTTTTTCTACTAACCAGCGCTCGTTTAAAATAGCACGTTCCTTATTAAGATTTTTCAAGTATTTTTGAAGAACAAAAAGTTGTTTTTCGTCTTTTTCTCTTTTAATAGCTTCTATTTGAATTTCAAGATGCATAATCTTATGATCAATAGCGTCAATAGATTCTGGTTTTGAATTTATTTCCATGCGCAATTTAGAAGCTGCTTCATCGATTAAATCGATAGCTTTGTCTGGGAGAAATCTATCACTGATATACTTTTGAGAAAGTTCTACTGAAGCAATTATTGCTTCATCTTTAATACGGACTTTGTGATGATTTTCATATTTATCTTTAACTCCTCTTAGAATTGAAATAGCAGAGGATGTATCTGGCTCGGCCACATAAACCTTCTGAAATCTTCTCTCTAGAGCTTTATCTTTTTCTAAATATTTCTGATATTCTCCAAGAGTAGTAGCTCCAATTGTGCTTAATTCACCTAGAGCTAATGCTGGTTTAAGAATATTAGCAGCATCCACCTCTCCTATAGTGTGAATTTCATCGATGAATAGGATAATTCTTCCATCAGATTTAGAAACTTCCCAAACTACAGATTTTAGCCGCTCCTCAAATTCTCCTTTGTATTTAGCACCTGCTATCAATGCCCCAATTGAAAGAGAAAAAATTTGTTTTTCTCTTAAGTTTTCTGGAATATCTACGTTAATTATTCGATGAGCTAATCCTTCCGCTAGAGCGGTTTTACCAACTCCAGGTTCCCCAATGAGAATTGGATTGTTTTTTGTTCTCCTAGATAATATTTGTAATACACGTCGTATTTCTTCGTCTCGTCCAATTACTGGATCAAGAATACCTTCTCTAGCCAATTTATTTAAGTTCTTAGCGTATTTATACAAAGAGTTATATATTCTTTCAGAGTATTGAGATTGCACCTTTCCATCTTTCTTTCTCATTTCATCAATAAACTTTGCAATATTACTTTCGTAAATTCCTTGATCTTTTAAAACCTGTGAAGTGTAATCTCCTATTTTGAGGATAGACCATATTAGATGTTCAATAGAAATAAAATCATCGTTGAGTTTTTTGGCCAAAAAATCGGCATCTATGAACATCTTTATGCTTTGACTACTAAAGTAGGTTCTGGATGAAGCTTTTACTTTTGGCAATTTTTTAATAGCTTCATCCAGATGTCTTTCTACGATTTTAGGATTTGCGCCAAGTTTCTTTAAAAGAAAAGGACATATATTTTCATCAACTTGGAAGACCCCCATAAGAATATGGGAAGTTTCTATAGATTGATGATTATGCTTTCGTGCAATTTCTTGTGCAGTTTGTATTGCTTCCTTAGATTTTATGGTTAATTTGCTAAAGTCCATATCTCATATTAGACTCATTCCACCATTTACGTTCAAAACTTCTCCACTGATATAACTAGACATATCAGAGGCTAAAAAAATACAAGCTTGCGCAATTTCCTTTGGATACCCAAACCTTTTCAGTGGAATATTATTTCTCCATTCTTTGAGCATTTCCTCATCCAGAGAAGCGATCATCTCAGTATTAATAAATCCTGGGGCCACTACATTGCATCGAATGTTTTTTGCCCCTAGTTCTTTAGATACTGATTTACTAAATCCAATAATTCCAGATTTAGACGTTGAATAATTCACTTGACCTTTATTACCTAGAACCCCAAATAGAGAACTTATGTTAATAATTGATCCTTTTTTTATCATTTTTTTTACCACTTCTTGTGTTAGGTAAAAAATGGAACTAAGATTGGTTTGAATAACTTCATTCCAGTCTTCTTTTCTCATTCTAATGAAAAGACTGTCTCTAATTATCCCAGCATTGTTTACTAGAATATCAATTTTTCCAAATTCATCAATAGCTTTTTTTACAAGTATTTTAGCTGATTGAGGCCTTCTTAAGTCAGTTTCAAAAGCTTTAATTTTTGTTATTTTTTTTAAATTTTTCTCAAGATTTCTAGCTTTTTCCTTTGACTTTAAAAAGCTAAAAACAATCTGTGCTCCCTCCCTAGCAAATGCTTCAACAATAGCTTTTCCTATACCTCTACTTCCTCCACTAATTAGAGCCGTTTTTTTCTCTAAAAGCTTCATTTAGAGGACAACAAAAAATACTTTAAAAAAGCATCAATTTCCCCATTCATTACGGATTCCACGTCAGATGTTTCGTATCCGGTACGCAAATCTTTAACTAGTTTATAAGGATGCATTACATAATTTCTAATCTGTGATCCCCATTCTATTTTTTTCTTTTTAGACTCAATTTCATTACGTTTAGCACTATTTTTTTTAATTTCAATTTCAAACAACCTAGATTTAAGTAAATGCAAAGCCTTTTCCTTATTCTTAAATTGAGAACGTGATTCTATATTTTCAATAACTATCCCAGTTGGGATATGACGTAAACGAACTCCAGTTTCTACTTTATTAACATTTTGACCACCTGATCCACTTGATCGAAAAGTTTTCCATACTATTTCAGAATTTTTTACGTCTGCTTCAATAGGATATTCTCCTAATGGATAGACATAAACCGAAGCAAAAGAAGTATGACGTTTACCATTTTTGTCAAAAGGAGAAATTCGTACTAACCGATGCACACCATTTTCTCCTTTTAGAAATCCAAAAACATAAGGGCCTTTGATTTCTAGAGTTATTGATCCTGGTTGATGATAAATTTCATTTACCTTATTCCCTTTTTTTTCTGCCCACATAAAGTACATACGCATCAACATATAAACCCAATCACAACTTTCTGTTCCCCCTGCTCCTGCTGAAATATGCATAACTGCACTTAAAAAATCTTCTTCCAAAGAAAGAAGATTTTGAAGCTCAAAATCTTCAAGAATATTTTCAATTTTTTGTAACTTATTTTGCAATTCTAGTTCAGAAATTTCTCCATTTTTTAAAAATTCAAAATATAATTGCAATTCTTCTAAAATTAATCGAATATTATTATAGTTTTCGACCATTTTTTTTTCTTTATGCAAGCTTTTCATAATTTTTTGAGCTTTCTCAGTTTCCTTCCAAAAATCGTTAGATGCTATTTTTTTTTCCTTATCACTAATTCCAACAAGTTTTTTTGGTATTTCGAACCTATCTAAAAGATTCTCAAAACGTTGAAAAATCTCTCTTATTTGTTCTTTTGTAATTGTCATAATAATACATTAAAATGCATAAGATAAAGGTTGCTTTTTATACTATTGGATGTAAACTTAATTTTGCAGAAAGTTCTTCTATTTCAAGGAAATTTTCTAATAAAATTTATGAAATAATTTCTTTTAAAGAAACTTCCGATATTTATGTCATAAATACTTGTTCAGTAACTGAAACTGCTAATAAAGAATTTAAATATATTGTTCGTTCTTTTTTAAGAAGGAATCCTAAAGCATTTATAATAGCCGTAGGTTGTTACGCTCAACTTGAGCCAGAAAAACTTTCTAAAGTTAAAGGAGTCGATCTTGTATTAGGAGCTACTGAAAAATTCAGAATTACTGACTATATTAATGATCTTTCTAAGAAAGATGTGGGAGAAGTCCATTCTTGGAAAAAAATTTTTTATGTTGGATCGCATTCTATTTCTAGAACTAGATCTTTTTTGAAAATACAAGATGGATGCAACTATAAATGTTCCTATTGCACCATTCCATTAGCTAGAGGGGAATCTCGTTCTGAACCTTTAGAAAGCATTTTAAAAAACGTTCTAAAAATTTCTAAAATAGGGGTGAAAGAAATTGTATTAACTGGGGTTAATATAGGGGACTATGGAAGCAAAAGGGAAAATATTCTAGTTCTTTTTAAAAAACTAGAGAAAATAGAAGAGGTGAATAGATTTCGGATTTCTTCTATTGAACCAAATTTACTTAAAGATGAACTTATCGAGTTTTTGGCTAAAAGTAAACGTTTTGTTCCTCATTTTCACATTCCATTACAATCTGGAAGTGACAAAATACTGAAGATAATGCGTAGGAGGTATCATAGTAGTTTCTATGCTAATAGGATTAGCACTATCCTATCTCTAATGTATAATGCTTGTATCGGTGTGGATGTAATTGTAGGATTTCCTGGAGAAGATGACTTATGCTTTTTGAAGACATATAACTTTTTGGATTCTTTAGATGTTTCCTACTTGCATGTTTTCTCTTATTCAGAAAGAAAAAATACCGAAGCATTTTATATGGATGGGATCATTCCTAATAATATTAGATATAAAAGGAACAAAATTCTACGTGTTCTTTCAACTAAAAAAAAAAGAATATTTTATGAACGTCAAATTGGAAAAATTCGTCAAGTTCTTTTTGAAAGCGAAAATAAAAATGGATTTATACAAGGATATACAGATAATTACGTTAGAGTCAAAGCTTCTTGGTCATCAGATTTAGTCCATAAATTAAAAATGTTTGAACTTAAATATATAGACATAGATGGGGTTATGTATGTTGATTATTAATGTAAAATAGGGCTAAAAACAGAAACAACATAAGTTGAAGGTATTTTTAAGTAATTAGGGTTACATCATTTCTAGCGCTTGGAGCAGCGTTATAGGTGGAGATGGATCTTTTAAAGTAGCAAAAATCTGATGTACTGGAACTATAGACATATACGGGACAGACGATACTGCTACTTGGTCATATTCAAACACGTGGTGCCTTAATGTTCGGTATTAAAGAAAACAAATTATTAAAAATAGTCATGTCTGAATTTATGAAGATTTCGGAGATCATTTCTATATAAAATTACTATTTAAAATGAAAATTGCGATAAATGGTTTTGGGAGGATTGGAAGTTTAGTATTTAAGTCGGCTATTGATAATAGAAGAATGGAAGTGATAGCTATCAATGACTTGGTATCCTCAGAATATATTGCTTATATGCTTAAACATGATTCTATACATGGAAAGTTTAAAGGAGAGGTTTATATAGAGGAAGGAAATTTAGTGGTTAATGGTAAATTTGTCAAAATAACCTCTGAAAAGGATCCAAGTAAACTAGCTTGGGGAAAATTAGGGGTAGAATGCGTGGTAGATTCTACTGGGCTTTTTCTTACGGAAGAAAAAGCTAGAGCTCATATACAATCTGGCGCTAAAAAAGTTATTATTTCTGCCCCTGCTAGAGATAGTACTCCAATGTTCGTTATGGGAGTAAATCATACTTATTTGAAAAAGGATCAGGATATCGTTTCAACTGCATCTTGCACAACTAATTGTTTAGCACCTATAGCTAAAGTTCTACATGAGGAGTTTGGAATTATTGAAGGACTGATGACTACTGTTCATGCAGCTACAGCTACGCAAAGAGTAGTGGATAGCACTTCTATCAAAGATTGGAGAGGGGGAAGATCTTCCCTGGTTAACATTATTCCTTCATCTACAGGAGCAGCTGAAGCTTTAGGTAAAATCATTCCTGATCTTAATGGAAAACTTACTGGAATGGCCTTTAGAGTACCAACTGTTGATGTTTCAGTAGTTGATTTAACCGTTAGGTTAAAAAAAGAAACCAACTATGAAGCAATAAAAGAATCAATGAGACGAGCAGCTAATGGGGAGTTAAAGGGTATTCTTGGTTATACGGAAGAAGATGTAGTTTCTATGGATTTTTTAGGAGATAATAGGACCTCTATTTTTGATGCTAATGCTGGAATAATGTTAAATCCAAATTTCGTTAAGGTAGTTTCTTGGTATGACAATGAGGTGGGGTATTCCAGTAAACTCGTAGATTTCCTAGAATACATGTTTAATTAGGAGGAATACTAGAAAAAAGTTTTTGGTTCTTACCGTCAAATTTATAAAAAATATGCTTTAATCCGTTAGTTATCATCAGGTAAGAACTTTTCAAAATCATATGATAAAGAATAATTTGTTCTAAATTTTTTTGGGTAATTCTTACGAAAGGAGATTTACATTCTACAATAATATAGGGGTATTCTCGTTTATATACTATGATATCGGCTCTCTTTCTACTTTTTAAAAAATGTAGGGGAACTTCTACAGAAATGCTTCTTGGATTATATTTTTTATCAAAAATAAAAAAATGTAGGGTATGTTGTCTTACCCATTCTTCTGGGGTAAGCAAATAAAAATTTTTTCTAATAATGCAAAAAATATAAATTTTATTATTTTTTTTCTTTTGAAAACGGAAATTATAAGCCGGAAAATTTAGCAAAATCATAAAGATGATGTCTTTCAAAAATAAAAATACTAAAACACAGAATTGTGGTTCTTATTGATAAAAAACATCGATCATCTTAGAAATTATGCATACAATTTATGATACAATATTACTTATATGCTTTAAGCATAAATCTATTTGTAATTATTTTCTTGTGTTAAATTGATTCAAAAAAGTATGTTAGTAGATAATATTTTAAATTGCGTTATTCTTGGATCTGGCCCTGCCGGATATTCTTCAGCTATATATGCTGCACGAGCTGATTTAACCCCTATTTTGTATACAGGTATGGAACCTGGGGGAAAATTAACCACTACCTCTCTGGTAGAGAATTACCCAGGTTATACTGAAGGAATAAATGGTTCTAAGTTAATGGAGAAACTTGAAGAACAAGCAAAACGTTTTCATACTATCATTAAAAAGCAAGAAGCTGTATCTTTTGAGTTTTCCAATACCAAAAAGGTAGGAGTAATTCATCAAATTAAGATTGATGATGGAAATATAATAAAAACGAGAGGATTAATAATTTCAACTGGAACTACTCCAAAATATCTTGGCCTTTATAGTGAAAAACGTTTTATTGGATTTGGGGTTTACTCTTGTGCTACTTGCGATGGTTTTTTATACAGAGACAAAAATGTGGCTGTTATAGGAGGGGGAGATACTGCAATTGAAGAAACAATCTACTTATCTAAAATTTGTGCTAAAGTTTACTTATTGGTAAGAAGAGGGTATTTTAGAGCTTCTAAAGTAATGCAGTATAGAATTTCTACTCTATCAAATGTAGAAACTTTATTTCATCATGAAATTGATGATATTTTAGGGTATAAAACAGTAAAAGGAATAAGAGTCGTTAATAATAAAACAAATAAAAAAAAACATTTTTCTATAGAAGGACTATTTATAGCTATAGGTAATACACCAAATACACTCCCTTTAGTAGGTAGGCTAAAAATGGATGATAAAGGATATATACTTACTGAAAAAGTAAGTACAAAAACGAATACACAAGGTGTTTTTGCTGCTGGAGATGTTCAAGATCCTATATATCGTCAAGCGATTACATCAGCTGGAACAGGATGCATGGCCGCCTTGGATTTAGAACGATATCTATCAATAGTTAAATAACATCTATAAAAAAAGATCTTCTGGATAGCGTATCCTTTTCAAGGATAAACCTGAGGCAGGAGCTGAATTACCTGCAAATCTACGATCCTTTGCTTCAATAATCTTAGAAAAATCTGAAAGATCAATTTTTCCTCTTCCTACCTCAACAATTGTTCCAACTATTGCGCGAACCATATTTCTTAAAAAGCGATTTGCTTCTATAATGAAAAACAAAGATTTTTTCCTTTTAAACCATTTGGCTCTATAAATTTTACAGGTACGTTTTTTATTATTTTCAATAAGTTTACAAAAACTGCTAAAATCCTCATATTTCTTCAATATATCAGTTGCCTTATTCATTTTTTTTATATCTAAAGGACTTTTAAGCCCCCAATTCATATACCCTCCTATTTGAGCTTTTTCAAAAGAAATATGATACTGATAAGTTCTACTGATGGCATCAAATCTAGCGTGAGCATTCTCTTTAACAGGAGAAATACGAGATACTTTAATCGTTTTAGGTAAAAAATAATTGATTCTCCTAATCTCCTTTAAATTTAAAGGGTATTTTGAATCAAAATGTGCAAACATTTGAATAGCATGTACCCCTCTATCTGTACGCCCAGCACCAGAAATTTTTATGTAGGTCTTTAGAAGTTTAGATAATTTATCTTCAAGAACTTCTTGCACAGATATTCCATTTTTTTGTAATTGCCATCCGTTATAATCCCTGCCATAATAAGATAATTCCAGAAACAATCTCACAACGTTTAAAGTACCATATGTACAAAATAAATAGCCTATGAATCAAGAAAATGAAAAAAACAAAATTACTGACTCATCTAAGGGGCCAGATAAAAAAAAAATAGATTACGAAAAACATATGGAGAAAATAAAAGAAGAAAAAGACAAATTTATACGTCTATTTGCTGAATTTGAAAACTATAAAAAACGAACCCAAAAAGAACGTTTTGAACTATTCAAAACTGCTCATCAAAATTTAATCATTGATCTACTACCTGTTTTAGACGATTTTGAAAGAGGAATTAATGAAATAAAACAATCAAAAGGAATAATGCTTATTAGTGAAAAATTTCTTAAAGTTCTACAAGAAAACGGATTAAGAAAAATAGAAATCAAAAAAGGAGATAATCTCAATACTGACTTACATGAAGTAATTACACAAGTACAAGCTCCAAAAGAATACTCTATGAAAATTGTAGAAATTATAGAAGCCGGATATATGATGGAAAATAAGGTAATTAGACATGCTAAAGTCGTTGTTGGTAAATGATGGAATAAATGGCAAAAAGAGATTATTACGAAGTTTTAGGAGTTTATAAAAATGCCTCATCTGAGGAAATAAAAAAAGCATACAGAAGGATAGCTATAAAATATCATCCAGATAAAAATCCTAATAATAAAAAGGAAGCTGAAGAAAAGTTCAAAGAAGCTGCAGAGGCTTACAGCGTTTTGAGCAATCCAGAAAGAAGACAGAGATATGACCAATTTGGTCATACTGATTCATACTCTGATGGTACATCAGAAGGCATGAACATGGAAGATATCTTTAGCAGTTTTGGAGATATTTTCGGAGAAGCTTTGGGTGATAGAGGTTTTTCTAGTTTTGGATTAGGAGGAAAACGATCCATCAAAGGTAACGATTTGCGTATTAGAGTGAAACTAACGCTGAAAGAAATATCTCAAGGTATAGAGAAGAAAGTTAAGGTTAAACGGATGAAAGTAGCACCTGGCGTTCTATTAAAAAAATGTGATATATGCAATGGGAGTGGAAATGTTACGCATTTTACAAATACATTTATAGGTAGAATGCGTAGTACTAGTTTATGCAAAAAATGCCAAGGAGTGGGAAAAATTATTAATTATATTCCTAAAGGGGCGAATAGTCAAGGTCTCATAAAAGAAGAGGAACTTGTTAGTATTGAAATTCCGTATGGTCTTTTCGATGGAGTGCAACTAAAGGTTTACGGAAAAGGTAACGAAGCTCCTTTTGGAGCTGGTGATCCAGGCGATTTATTAGTCCTAATTGAAGAAATTCCCCACAAAACCCTTAAAAGAGAAGGACATAATTTACATTATGACCTATACATTTCTATATCAGATGCTGTTTTAGGATCTTGCAAAGAAATCCCAACTATTACTGGAAAAGTTCGTGTTCAGATAGATTCTGGAACTCAATCTGGAAAAACTCTTCGTCTTAAAGGAAAAGGCCTCCCTTACTTTGAATCTAAAAAATATGGAGATCTCTTAATTCATGTAAATGTTTGGACTCCCAAAAAGTTGACTAAGGAACAAAAATATTTTTTCGAAAAAATGAAGAATGCTGAGAATTTTATTCCCAAACCTAGCCGTTTAGAAAAATCTTTTTTTGAAAAAGTTAGAGAAATGTTCTAATTCTAAGATGTCCCATAAAAAAAGAGTTATTGTTGGAATTTCAGGTGGGGTAGACTCTAGTGTAGCTGCTTTTTTGCTCCAAAAACAGGGGTATGATGTTATTGGAATATTTATGATAAATTGGCATGAGGAAGGAAAATGTACTTGGATTGAGGATAAAAATGATGCTCTTCTCGTAGCTGAAATGCTAAAAATACCATTTAAATTAATTGATTTCAGTAATCAGTATCAGGAAAAAATAGTAGATTATCTGTTTTCAGAGTATGCTAAAGGGAGAACCCCTAATCCAGATATTCTTTGCAATAAAAAAATAAAATTTGATCTTTTTTTGAAAACTGCTATTTTACTTGATGCTGATTTTATAGCAACGGGACATTATGTACGAAAAATAAGCTTTTTTAAAAATGGACAAAAAATTTATCGGTTGCTCTCTGGAAAAGACCAAGAAAAAGATCAATCGTATTTTCTTTGCCGACTCAATCAATACCAGTTAAGCAAAGCTCTTTTCCCTTTAGGTCAAATAACTAAAAAAAATGTTAGAAGAATAGCTTCTGAAATAGGCCTTTTCACAGCTAAAAAAAAAGATTCTCAAGGTATTTGTTTTATTGGGAAAATACGATTGTTTGATTTTTTAAAATTTAGACTGAAACCTAAAATTGGAGATATTGTAGAAATATCTTCCTACTCTCCTATATATCATACCCCTACCCCCTTTTTAAAAAGGGAGGATGAATTAATTTTTCTTTCTAAAAAAAAAATCTATAAAAAAACAGATGGAAAAATAATAGGCAAACATCCAGGGGCATATTATTTTACCAAAGGCCAACGAAAAGGCCTAAAAGTTGGAGGATATAAAAAAGCTCTTTTTGTCTTAGAAATTGATATAAAAGAAAACATTTTATATGTTGGGATGGGAAAGAATCATCCTGGATTATACAAAAAAGCTTTTTTTGTCAAAAAAAAAGATATGAATTGGATCCGTCATATAGAATACTCTTCCAATGAAATGAAAATAGAAATTCCTGTATTTTGTAGAGTTCGTTATAGACAGTCCGTACAAAAAGCTGTCTTACATCATACAGCGTATGGAATTTATACAGAATTTGAGTATTTTCAAACTTCCATTTCTGAAGGACAGTTTGCCACTTGGTATATAGGAGAAGAACTTCTTGGATCTGGGGTTATTTCTTCATAAATTCTTTCTCGTTCTTCTTTTGCTAAATCAGAATCGATAAGTATTCGGCCGCTGTTTTCATCAATAACTATTTTTTCTCTATTAGAAATCTCTAATCTAAGTTGAGGTGGAATTAATAAATAAGAACCCATTGAAGCTCCTTTTTCGACAGGAACAACAGCTCTTCCGTCTTTTACTTTTTTACGAATTTTCTTATAAATAGTAAGAAGACTATTATCGATTTTACTGTAAAAAAAATATGCTTTTTTACTAAGAACATCCACTTTTTTTTTATTTTTTGTATTTTTTTTTAATTTTAAAATGTTTTTCTTAAACAGAATCTTTTTCTTTTTATTCTCATAATTTTCTTTGAAATTTTGAAATTCTTCTTTTTTTTCATTAATTCTTAGCTTATATTCTTTTATTCTTTTAGAGGCTAGTTCTATTTCTAATTGATGAAACTCAAGTTCCTTATTATCCCACTTTTTTGAATTTTCTAGTTTTTTTTCTTCTATGCTTTCTTCCAAAGAAGCAATGACCTTTTTTATGCTGTTCATTTTTTTACAAAACTCCTTTAGTTTATCTTCCAATACTTGTATTTCTAAAGGAAGAACTTGAACTAGTTCCCTTAATTGATCGATTTGAGAATCCACTAATTGAAGCCTGTATAAGGCCCTCAATTTTTTTTCAACTGTTTTCATATTTTTAAAATTATTAGATGGATGCCTTTTGAAAAGCCTGAATGGATTAGGGCAAAATTTACAATGGGAGAAAATTATCGAAAGATAAAAGAAACCATTGAGAATTATAAACTGAATACTATATGCCAAAGTGGCAGTTGTCCTAACATGGGAGAGTGTTGGAATAAAGGAGTGGCAACTTTCCTTATATTGGGGAATATTTGTACCAGATCATGCAGTTTTTGTGGAGTGAAAACTGGGCGGCCTAATACAGTAAATTGGGAAGAACCTGAAAGAGTTGCTTATTCCATAAAAAGCATGAAAATTAAACACGCTGTTATTACATCGGTAGATAGAGACGATCTAAAAGATATGGGATCTTTAATCTGGACAGAAACTGTTCAAGCAATTCGTAGAATTAGCCCTGGAACTACTATTGAAACACTCATTCCTGATTTCCAAGAAAATAAATCTATTATTGATAGAATAATTTACGTAAAACCTGAAGTTATATCCCATAATTTGGAAACTGTGCGAAGATTAACTAAAAAAGTGAGAATTCAAGCTAAATATGATAGAAGTTTAAATGTACTTCGCTATTTGAAAGAAAATGGTAAAATAAGGACGAAAACAAGCATTATGCTTGGACTGGGCGAAAATAAAGAAGAAGTATATCAAGCTATGCTTGATATCAAAAAAGCTCAAGTAGATATTATAACTATAGGGCAGTATTTGAAACCAAAAAATGGACGTATTTCAGTGCACGATTTTATTCATCCAGATCAATTTAAAAAATACAAAGAAATAGGGATAGATATGGGGTTCCGTCATGTAGAAAGCGGGGCTCTAATACGTTCATCGTACAACGCATATAAGCATGTTAACTAACCCTAACTCCTCTCCCTTCCTCAATATAAATTTATAAGCAGCGTCAAATTCATTAGAAATTTCCCCTTCTAAAATTGCTGTTTTTAGAGATTTTTTAATTAGTCCAACTTCCTTGCAAGGTTGAATCTTAAATAGATTCATAATATCTCTACCTGAGAGTGGAGATTTCCAATTTCGGAGTCTATCTTTTTCTTCAAGTTTCTTAACCTTTAAGGATACTAAAGTAAAATTATCTTTATATTGACGCTTTTTCATTACATTTTTTGTAGTGATATCGGATTTACAGAGAAGCATAAGATCTTCCAATTCCTTTCCAGCATCAAAAATAAATCTGCGTAAAGCGGAATCTGTGGTCTGATCGTCTCCTAAAGAAACTGGTCTAGAACTGTATCTTACTATTTTTTGAACATATCTCATTTGCATTCCTAATTTTAATCTTTTAAAGATTTTAGGGATCATATTAGAACCAACGAATTCATGATAATGAAAACTCCACCCTATCTTTGGTAGATATTTTTTTGTGATCTTTTTTCCTATATCGTGTAATAGGGCGGCCCATCTTAACCACAAAGAAGAACTTTTTCTGCTAACATTATCAACTACTTCTATTGTATGGAAAAAATTATCCTTATGTCTATATCCGTCCTTTTCTTCTATACCTTGAAGGTCTGTTACTTCTGGAAGAAGAATAGATAGCAATCCAGCTACATAAAGTAAACGAATCCATTTAGAAGGTTGGTCAGATAAAAGAATTTTATGGAATTCCTCCATTATGCGTTTTATAGGAACGATAGATATCCGATTGATATTTTTTTTAATGGAATAGAACGAAGATTTTTCTATTCTAAATTTTAATTTAGATCCCAAACTAAGGGCGCGTATCATTCTTAATGGATACTCTAAATAGGTTGGATTAGGATCCAAAGGCGTTCGGATTATTTTATCTTTCAAATCTTGAAATCCATTAAAAGGATCGATCAATTGTCCTAAATCATTTACATTTAATCCTATAGCCAAAGAATTTATGGTAAAATCACGTCTTTTTTGATCTTCCTCTAAAGCATCCTTTTCTATTTGATCTCCTAAAAATTTTATTTCTTTATTCTCATATTTAAGTTTAAGAAAAGCTGTTCCAAAACGTCGGGAAATACGAATTCTACCTTCTATTTTTTTAGAAACTAGTTTGGCTAAAAGAATTACATCGCCTATAGTGAAAATATCTATGTATTTTGTTTCTTTTATTCTTCCTATTATATAATCTCGTACATATCCACCAATAACATAACCATTATTTCCAATTTCTTGAAAAGATTGTCTTATAATTTTAAATACTTTTTTATCAAGAGCTTTATTGAGATTCATGTAAAATATTTTAAACATTTTATATAAAACAGAATATAAGCCTTTGTCTTAGTATGAAAAATTTTTTAATAGAATTCTATTTGGGAGAGAAAGGAAAACTTCTTCTTTTTCAAATCTATTTATTATTTTCTTAAGGCAGTCCCATTCAAGTTGAACTCCTTTACTATTATCTTCTGCCCATACAAAGGTTCTAAGATTTAGATAAAAATCATTAAAACTTGTTATTTTAACAATAACTAAAGGGAGATAAATTTTTTTTTCTTCGTATGTTCTACCATCAATACAAAAAGGATGTTTTTCTACTTCTTCTTTGATAATCTTTATAGCCAAATCTCTCTTAGAGTTATAAGAAATTTTAATATCTATGTTTTTTCTAACTCTTCTGTCTCCAATATCATTATTGATAATCATCTCTTCGTTTATTTTACTGTTAGGGACAAAAATTTTTTTATTATTTACAGTTCTTATAACTGTGTGTCTTAATGTTATTTCCTGAACATATCCGTAAAAACCTTTTGATGTTTCAATGTAATCCCCAACACGAAAAGGTTGAGATATTAAAAGAGAAATGCTACTTGAAAAGTCAATAAAAAACTTTTGATATGCTAACCCAATAACCCCTATCAAAATAGCAGATCCAGTTAGTAGTTTATCCCCAAAATTTTTCAAAGGGGGGATATTTTGAAATATGAAAATTATTGATAGGAAAAATAGGAGGTAACTCATGCAATTCTTCAAAACCGAGGATTTTGTTTTATCAAATTTTTGATGAAACGTTTTATTAAAATTTTTTTTAAAAAAAAAATCTACTAAAAAAGCTACAAGTAAAATGGATAAACTTTCGAACAAGTATCCTATAACTCTCCAACTTAAGAGTTTTTTCCAATTTAGGAAAAAATTCCAAAACATCCCACAAAAATGAAAAGTAATCATAAAAAAAGTAATAAAAAATCTCTGATAACTTTAAACTAATATTTTCCTACCTTTTGATCTTCTTCTTTTCAAGACTTTTTTACTACTTTTAGTACTCATTCTTTTCATAAAACCATGTTTATAGGCTCTTTTTATTCTAGAAGGTTGATATGTTCTTTTCATATTTTTTCACACTTTGAATTATTGCAGTTTTCTCCCTATTTTCTACTATAAAAATGTAGGTATTATCATAATGTATTTTGTATACAGTAAAAGGCCTATTTCTGGTCCTTTTTATTTTTCCAGCGTGGAAAAGCCAAATAAAATCTATATTTTGGGGTACGTAAAATTTACAAAGAATTTCTTTACTACTGAGATCATTCAAAACTCTTTTATTAGTAGAATACATGATAATCAATCCTAAAATAACTCCCAAAGAAAAGAACCCTAAACGCTTTAAAAAAATCATATGTATTACGTTTTTAATAACTTAGTTCGTAATAAATACGAATTAAAATCTTTTTTTTGGGTAACTATAAGAAAGGTTCTGCTCAGATCACAGATTATTTTATACAATGAAATTATGGGCATACTAGTTAGTAAAAATTCTAGAATTATTGTACAAGGATTCACTGGAAAAGAAGGAAGCTTTCATTCTGAGCAAATGATTGCATATGGAAGTACTATTCTTGGTGGAGTAACACCAGGAAAAGGAGGTAAAAAACATCTAGGGATACCTGTATTTGATACAGTGGAGAAAGCCGTTAGAGAAACAAGCGCTGATGTTAGTGTTATTTTTGTTCCACCTGCATTTGCTGCAGATGCTATTCTGGAAGCAGCAGAATCTAATATTTCCCTTATTGTTTGTATTACCGAAGGGATTCCTATTTCTGATATGATTAAGGTGAAAAGATACCTTAGAGAAAAAAAATCTAGACTAATTGGACCAAATTGTCCAGGTGTAATAACAGTTGGAGAATCCAAAGTAGGGATTATGCCTGGATTTATTTTTGAGAGAGGTCCAATTGGGATAGTGTCAAAATCTGGAACGCTAACTTATGAAGCAGCTGATCAAATAGTGGCATCTGGACTTGGAATATCAACAGCAGTTGGAGTTGGTGGAGATCCTATAATTGGGAGCAGCATGCAAGAAATTGTTTCGTTATTTATGGAAGATAATGATACCGAAGTGATTGTTATTATAGGGGAAATTGGGGGCAAAATGGAAAAAGACGCTGCGCTTGGGGTTAGAGAAATAGGTAATAAGAAACCGGTTATTGGATTCATAGCTGGCCTTACAGCTCCAAAAGGAAGAATAATGGGACATGCTGGAGCTATTGTTGGCAGAGAAGAAGATACGGCTAAATCCAAAATAAAAATAATGAGAAAATGCGGAATACATATAGCAGATACTCCTTCAGAAATTGGACAAAAAGTACTTGAAATATTCAGAAAAATAAAACAAAAAAGCCACACAGCTGCCTAAAACAGACGCTCCATTATTAAATTTTGGTTATTCCAATGTCATTGCTTATTATTTTTTAATTATACGGATCAACTAATTAATGATTTAGATGAAGCTAAAAAATATGGAGAAGTTTGTAATAAAAGCGTAGCATGATAAATTTCAAAAGCTCTACATCAATGCTACAAAGGCCATAAATTTTCCTTTTACCTTGGAAAATAATATAAAAAAATCTCTTTAGGAAAAGAAGTTGGAAATTCTGTTAACACAGATGAATCTTTTAAGTTTATTCAAGGTTTTCTTAATTTTCTTTGGTGAGTTGTTTAAAAGTATGATGGAAGATGACTTTTTGAATATTCAGACCCTACTCTTATGCGGAATAAAAGAATTTTCGGTAAAAATGTAATTAAAACTCAAATTATCAACGATAGGGTAATTCATATATGCAAATCAATGATGGTAAAAATGGGGAAAAAGTAGATCATTTGGGTATAAACGTGAAATAGCTGAGAAAAAATCATAAATAATGAGGTATGAATACGGTAATTATGAAACATTAAAGGAAGAAAATGAATAAATGGGTATTTGATAAAACTTATCGAAGATTAAACGTTCATTTTGATGAAATACAATATGAAAGTAAAACCTCTATGTCATTATTAAAAAGGTCTTAAAAATGGATTTTTTTTAAGACTAGAGAAAAAGCTTCTTCTTCGTGGAACGTCTTTACTCAAGATCTTGGAACAACTAACAAAATTCCCATTTTTCCATTGTTCATGGTTGATCTACCTTAAGATGAAGTCTATGCATAGAACAGCAAGAAAATTAACTCAAGATCTTGGAAATATTCCATATCTTTCCACATATCTTTCCATATCTATTCCATCTTCTCTTGGAAATCATAGGTGCTATTTTATTATAAAAGTTTATACAAAAAAAATAATTATTTTCCATACAGCTACTTACATTAAGTACACATATGCTTCGTTCTCTAGAACTAAAAACAAAAATATATAAAACTTTTTTAGAGAATGATTTTTCTATAAAAAAATTATCAAAATTCTTTACTCCCTAGCTAACTATGTTTATGATTTAGCTAAAAGTTTTAACGATTTTTAAAACATTTTGAACTCTAAAAACATTCATCAAAGAAAGTTTTGTATTTATTTATCCTATATAAGTGCAAAGGTTATAAAGAGGGCAATGTAAGATGCCGGAAAGAATGTAAAAAAAAAATAAAAATGTTTGAATCACTAAAAAAAAATATAGAAAAAGCCATCCATTTTTTAACAGTACATGGAAAAATAAATGAAAAAAATATTTCAGAATCTCTAATGGAAGTGCGTATAGCATTATTGGATGCAGATGTTAATATTAAAGTAGTTAAAAAATTTATTGAAAGGGTAAAAAAAAAGGCGTTAGGTCAAAAAGTTTTTGAATCTTTCAATACAAGGAAACTTTTAATAAAGATTTTTCATGACGAACTTGTTGAATTAATGGGTATACGAAATTATGAAATTGATTTATCAAAAGATTTATCTGTTGTTTTTATTTTCGGACTTCAAGGAAGTGGTAAAACGACTTTTTCAGTAAAACTAGCTCATTTTTTAAAAAAAAAAAGAAAAAAAACACTTATCTCTACAACGGACATATATAGACCAGCTGCTATTCATCAAATAAAAGTTCTTGGAGACCAAATAGGGGTTACTGTTATTTCCCAAAATGGGAATGAAAATACTTTAGAAATTGCTAAAAGATCTGTCGCTTTTGCTAAAGAAGGTAATTATGATGTGCTAATTATTGATACGGCTGGAAGATTAGCTATCGATAAAGTAATGATGGACGAAATGGAGCGTATTTATAAAGCGATTCGTCCATCAGAAAGCCTTTTTATTGTAGATGCTATGTCAGGCCAAGATGCTGCTAATACAGCAAAAAATTTTAAAGATGTACTGGATTTTAACGGAGTAGTATTGAATAAACTAGATGGTGATGCTAGAGGAGGAGCCGCTCTCACTGTTTGTTCCATTTCTAAAAAGCCAATAAAGTTTATAGGAACTGGAGAAAAAATAGAGGATTTAGATATTTTCTATCCTGAAAGAATAGCGAAAAGCCTACTTGGAATGGAGGATGTAATCTCTATGGTGGAAAAAGTTAATGAGCAATTAAGTAAAGAACAAGCAGAAGAACTACATAGGAAGATTGATCAAAATAAATTTGATTTTAATGATTTTTTAAGTCAAATTCATAAGGTAAAAAAGATGGGACCAGTAAAAGATCTATTAGGCATGATGGGTATGGGAAATATTTTTCATAAAATTGAATTAAAAGGGGATCTTTTTAAAAAGACCGAATCAATTATATATTCTATGACGGAAAAAGAACGTAAAAATCCGGAACTCATAAACGAAAATCGCAAGATTCGTATTTCCAAAGGATCTGGAAATTCTATCGAAGAAGTAGATGATCTTTTGAAAAAATTTCAGTATATAAAGAAAATAATTCTAAAAATATGATGATTCGTTTTCCTAATGGAAAGGTTAGAAAGTATTCAAAAGGAATAACTACCGCAAAAATAGTTAAAGGTATCAGTCATAGTTTTTCAAAAAGAGTTTTATCTGCCATACTTAACGGACAACAAATTGAATTAGATATAGAAATATTCGAAGATTCTGAATTATCTTTTTATACATGGTATGATAGCCTAGGTAAAAAGGCTTTTTGGCACTCTTCAGCTCATTTGTTAGCTCAAGCTATTTTAAATTTTTATCCTAAAGCAAATTTACATATTGGTATTCCAATTGAAAATGGTTTTTACTATGATCTAAATTTTGGAGAAGCGAATTTAAAAGATTTCAATAAGATTGAGAAAAAAATTCTGGAAAACGCTCTAAAATCAACCACTTTTAAAATTGATACATTTTCAAAAAATGAAGCTCTAAAACATTTTGAAGTCAACAAATATAAAATTGAATTAATCGAAAGTTTTCAAGTTATTACTTTTTGCACTTATGGAGATTTCACATATTTATGCCTGGGCTTCCATATTCCGCATACTGGAATGATAAAAGCAGTAAAAATTCTATCCTATTGTAAGGTAAATGAACAGCTTACTCGCATTTACGGAATTTCTTTCCCTAAAAAAGAATATTTAGAAGAGTATCTTCTTATTTTGGAGGAAACTAAAAAGCGTGATCATAGGAAATTAGGGAAAGAACTTGGTTTATTTATTTTTTCTGAACGTGTAGGATCTGGATTGCCTTTATGGCTACCTAAAGGTACTGACTTACTTAAACGTATGGAAAATTTTCTAATAAAGTTGCAAAAAAAATCTGGGTATGAAATGGTGATTACTCCCCATATTGGGCATAAAATGCTTTATGAAACTTCAGGACACTGGAAAAAGTATGGAAAAAATTCTTTTAAACCAATAAGGACTCCTAATAAAGAAGAGGAATTTCTTTTAAGGCCAATGAATTGTCCACATCACTGTGAAATTTATCGAAATAAAAAATTCTCATACAGAGATTTGCCAAAACGTTTAGCTGAATTCGGTACGGTATATCGTTATGAAAAAAGCGGAGAGCTACATGGGATTTCTCGTACTAGATCCTTCACTCAAGATGATGCCCACATATTTTGTACTCAAGATCAGTTGTCTGTTGAAATTCAATCTGTGATTGAAATGATCTTTTATGTATTTAGGGTCTTTGGATTTAAAGAATATACGGCAAAGATCTCTCTAAGAGATAATATAAATTCTTATATAGGTTCTGAAGAAAATTGGAAAAAATCAGAAGAAGCTATTATTCACTCTTCAAGAATGAAAAACTTAAAAACTATTTTAGCATATGGAGAAGCAGCTTTCTATGGCCCTAAACTAGATTTTATGGTTAAAGATTCTCTAGGTAGAAATTGGCAATTAGGTACAATCCAAGTAGATTACAATCTACCTGAATGTTTTGATTTATCATATAAAGGTATAGATAATAAGTTTCATCGACCAGTTATAATTCATCGTGCCCATTTTGGTTCTTTGGAACGATTTTCAGCTATTCTTTTGGAACACACAGTGGGAAATCTCCCACTTTGGCTTGCACCAACCCAAGTTATTTTGCTTCCAATAAAAAAAACAAATCTTAAATTTGCAAAAAAAGTTTTAGATTTGCTATATATTTATGGTGTTAGGGCTCTCTTGGATGAGAGAAATGAAAATATCTCTAAAAAAATTAGAGATGCCGAGAATTATAAAATACCTATTATAGCTGTAATTGGAGACAAGGAACAAGAAAAAGGTACCATCTCTGTACGCAGACATATAATAGGAAATTTGGGATCTATTTCGATAAATTTATTTCTAGACTTTCTAAGAAAAGAAATTAATTTTTATAAAAACATTTAAATCTTGCATAGAAAATTTTCTAAGAAAAAAAGTAATATCCATAGGATTAAAAAGGAAAAAAATCTTCACCCAATTAATGAGCATATTTACTCAAAAGAGGTTAGGTTAATTAGTGAAGATGGAAGTGGGGTTTTTCCTATTTTAGAAGCTCTAAAAATAGCTAAAGAGCAAGGGTTAGATCTAGTTGAAGTTGATTCAGTATCTAGGCCCCCTGTTTGTAGGATTCTAAGTTATAAAAAGTTTTTATACGACCAAAAAAAAAAGAAAAAGCAGTTAAATAGAGATAAAAAACGGATAATAAAGGAAATCCGCTTTGGACTTCAAACTAGTTCCCATGATCTAGAATTCAAGATAAAAAGTGCTGAAAGATTTTTGAAATCGAAAGAAAGAGTTAAAGTTTCTCTATTCTTTAAGGGGAGGACCATTCTACATAAAGGTAAGGGCGAGGAAATGATCAATAGATTTGTTGATGTTTTGAGTCCATTTGGTCGTATAGAACAAGCGATAAGAACGGAGGGTAAACGAATGTTTATAATTCTATCTCCTAAATGAATAAAATAAAAATTTAGATGCCAAAATTGAAAAGTAAATCAGGAGCCAAAAAACGTTTCCAGTTAACATCTAATGGAAATATTAAGAGAAAGCATGCATTTAAAAATCACATTCTAACTAAAAAAACTACTAAAAGAAAAAAAAGACTGACCCATTTTACATCGGTAAACCGGGCAGATTTTAAAAATATCAAAAGGCAACTTTTGCCTTAAAACTATGGCAAGATCGGTAAATTCTGTAGCTTCTAGAAATAGAAGAAAAAAAATTTTAAATTTAGCAAAAGGTTATTATGGAGCTAGAAGTAAAGTATATACTGTAGCTAAAAATGCTGTAGAAAAGGCTCTTCAATATGCTTATACAGGTAGAAAAAAAAAAAAGAGATTTTTTAGATCTTTGTGGATCCAGCGTATTAATGCAGGGGTTCGTATTCATGGGGTATCTTATTCAAGTTTTATGGATAAAATAAAGAAGGTAAATATTGGATTAAACCGAAAAGTACTATCTGATTTAGCAACGAATTTTCCTGAAGTTTTTAAGGAAATAGTAGAAGCTACAGATTCTAGAAAGTGAATAATTGAATTTTACTTCATTATTTTATATTTTGTTTTGACTTTACCTAGATAGATTTCTTTTAGCTTATTTTTTAGTAATTCCATTTTTATGGGGGCAAGATAATCGATAAATAGTTTACCTTCAATATGATCATATTCATGTTGAATTACTCTGGAGTTTAAGCCATCTAAAATTTCTTTATGTTTTATCCAATGTTCGTCATAATACTCAATTTCTATGTGTGAGGGTCTTTCTATCTCTTCAAAGAGAGATGGGATGCTTAAACATCCTTCTTGTAATTTAGAATTTTTACCATATATCTTTAAAACTTTAGAGTTTATGAAAACTTTAGTATCGATAATAAATAATCGAACATTCTGCCCAATTTGAGGTGCAGCTAAGCCTATCCCTTCTGCTTTATCCATCGTTTCAAACATATCTTCAATCATTTTTTTTAAAGAAGGATAATGGGGATTTATATCTTTACATTTTTTTCTCAAGATAGGATTACCGTAAAGTATAATTGGGTGAATCATCATCTAATTTATTATAGATAGAGGAAAATCTTTCTCTATCTAGAAAAGATTGCAAAATAATTGCTGCACTTATTTTATCTACAATAGATTTATCCATTCTTTTTTTCCTTTTTAGATAACTTTTTGCAATTGTATATTTAGCTAATTTTGAAGTAAAACATTCGTCAATACGAACTATTGTAAGTTCTTCAGAATGTTTTTTTCTAAATTCATTAATAAATTTTTTAATAACTCTTTTCAAAGAGAATTCTTGACTAGCTTGACTAGGAAGTCCTATAACAATTTTTTTTATAGATTCTTTCTTGAAATATTCGTTTAGGAAGTAAAATAACTTTTTTGTTGGTACTGTAGTTACCCCGCAAACAAAAAAATTAAACTCATCCGTAATGGATATTCCAGTCCTTTTCACCCCATAATCTATGCCTAATATTTTTGACATTTTTAAAAATGAAAAAAAGATTTAAAAAGGTAATAGAGGAAAACTGGATGGATAAGAAATCATGGAAAGAAGATTCTGTGAAAAATGTTGTTTTTGAAATAATTGAAAAACTTGATCAAGGAATTCTTAGAGTATCTGAGCCATTAAACCCAGAAACATGGAAGGTTAACGAATGGATCAAAAAATCCATATTAATGTATTTTTCTATCCAAAAAATGGAAGTATTTAAATCAGGAAATTTAGAATTTAATGATAAAATTCCATTAAAGGGGAGATATAGAGAAAAAAATATTAGAGTGGTTCCCCCTGCTATTGCACGATATGGATCTTATATATCTTCTGGAGTTGTGCTAATGCCTTCCTATGTAAATATTGGAGCTTATATTGGAACATCTACTATGATAGATACTTGGGCAACTATAGGTAGTTGTGCTCAAATTGGGGAAAGGGTCCATATTAGTGGAGGAGTAGGGATAGGAGGCGTTTTAGAACCTATTCAGAAATCCCCAGTAATTATTGAAGATGATGTCTTTGTAGGTTCAAGATGTATCGTAGTTGAAGGAGTCCATATAAAGAAAGAAGCTGTTTTAGGGGCTAATGTAGTTTTGACCTCTTCCACTAAAATTATCGATGTAACAAAGTCTCAACTAATGAAAGGAATCATTCCATCTCGTTCTGTGGTAATTCCTGGATCTTATCCTAAGGAATTCCCTACTGCAGGCACTTATCATATTCCATGTGCCCTAATTATTGGAAAGAGAAAAGAGAGTACCGATAAAAAAACCTCTTTAAATGAAGCTTTAAGGGAATATAAAGTCTCTTTCTGATTACCTTTTTTCTTTAATTAGAGCTTTCTTTCCTTTTAGGTTTCGTAAATAATAAATCCTAGATCTTCTCACTTTACCTTTTTTGTTTATTTCAATTTTTTTAATTGAAGGTTGATTTATCATAAATATTCGCTCAATACCAATATCCCCACTCTTTTTACGAAGAGTAAAGGTTTTTACAAATTTTTTTCCTTTTTTCTTAATAACTACCCCCTTAAAAGACTGAGTTCTATTCTTTTCTCCTTCAATAACTTCATAGTGAACTGTAATAGTATCACCAGATAGGAAAACTGGGAATTTTCTTTCCTTTATTACGTATTTTTCTTGCACGTATTTTATAAGACTATGCATAAGCAAATGCTTTTTTGATGATCTATTATTTACCTATACAAAATTTTGAAAAAATGTTTTCCAGTAAATTATCTGTACTTACATCTCCTGTCACCTCTCCTAAAAAATGTAGGGCCTGACGAATATCCATTGCGATCAAGTCTTCAGATAGACCTCGTTCAATACCTTTTCGTATTTCATAAATAGAGTCCAAAGTTCCTATAAATGCTTCATAATGCCTCCATTGTGTAATCACCATCTTTTGATCTAAAATTTTCCTATCTACAAAATTAGACAGAGCATTCTTCAATCCATTAATCCCTATCCCTAATTTAGCGGATATTTGGAAAAAAGAAGAAAGATCAATCTTAATCATCTTTAGATCAATCTTATTAGCTATATCAATCTTATTAGCCACAATAAAGATTCTAGAAGCTCTAATTTTAGAAATATCATTAAGGATTCTTTCTTCTTCAAAAGAAGTTGCGTCAAAAAGATAAATAATCAATTGTGCTTTCCTAATTATTTCAATAGTTTTTTGAATACTTATTTTCTCAATATCATCCTCTGTTTGTCTTATGCCCGCAGTATCTATAAACCTAAAACGGATCCCATCTAAGATAAGACTCTCTTCAATAACGTCACGTGTTGTTCCCGGAATTTTTGAAACTATAGCTCTATTTTCCTTCAATAGAGCATTAAACAATGTGGATTTTCCAGAGTTTGGCGCACCAACTAGTACTACAGAAACTCCCTGCTTTATAGCGTTTCCTAAGGAAAAAGAATCAATCAAACCTTTTAATTTATTTTCAAGCTTATCCAAAAGCTTATATAGATCTTCCTTACTGTAAAATTCTACATTTTCTTCAGAAAAATCCAACTCCAACTCAAGAATAGAAGCGAATTGAATAAGTTCTTTACGTAACTCTTTAATAATTGGAAAAATGCCTCCTCTCATCTGCATCATTGCAATACGATGAGAGTACTCAGATTCCGCATAAATAAGATCTGCGACAGCTTCAGCCTGAGATAGATCCATTTTTCCATTTATAAAAGCACGCATAGTAAATTCTCCCGGACGAGCCATTCTAGCTCCTTTTTCTATAAGCAACTGTAAAAGTTTATCTCGTATATAAGAAGATCCATGACAAGAAATTTCTACCATGTCTTCCCCTGTGTAGGAATGCGGATACCTGAATAAAGAAACTAACACTTGATCTAAATCCTTGCCATTATTTGATAAATATCCTAAATGGACACTATGAGATTTTTGATTTCTCAAAATTTTTCTTGAATTAACTGGTCTAAAAATATTTTCTACTATGTCGATAGATTCTTTTCCGGATATCCTAACTAGAAAAATAGCCCCAAGTCCGCTACTTGATGTAGCTGGAGCTGCTATAGTTTCTTTATTAATCATATTATTCCTCTCGTTTACACCTCCAATACTCCCTATATTTAGCTCTGTTTATTTCCCTTCTTCGTATAGAAGAAGGCTTTATATAGTATTTACGATCCCTTATATCTTTCAGTAGATGTATCTTTTCAATCTTTTTTTTGTACTTTTTTAAAGCCTTATCGAGAGATTCTCCATCTTTAAGGAAGATAGTTAACTTCATATTTATTGATTTTTTTATTATTTACCTATATTGATTAATTCTATGCACTTTGAAGCTTCTTTGTAACTGTCTACCCTAATAAAAAGGGTTTTTTTTAGAAAGGAGTAACGAATTTTTATTTACCCAAACTTTCCCCATTAAAAACGTAAATCTATGTTTAAATAAAACCCAGGATAAAGAATAACCTAATTACATTAATAGAAAAAGAATTATTATTGTTAATGGTAGTTTTAAACTACTAACCACAAAAGAGAAGGATAAGCTTCAATAGCTACTTTTAAAAGTATTATAAGAGATTCTGGAAATGTCAGAGATGTTATAGAATTGGTAACATATTTAAGTTACCTAGTAGGTTAGCATAAGATGAAGAACATTTATTATTCTAGGTTTATCTAAAACTTGCATCAATATGAATTTTTTCTTATACTATGCTAGGCCTCGTAGCTTAATTTGGATAGAGCATCTGAATACGGATCAGAAGGTTTGTGGGTTCGATTCCCTCCGAGGTCACTTAACTATTTAAGCTATGAAAGATTTGATATACGCCATGCGTATACGGACTATCCCTTTATCTATTTCAGGGGTCATATTAGGAGCTTTTCTTGCTAAAGCTAAGGGATTTTGGAATTCTAAAGTTTTTTTTTGGTCTTTTTGTACAGCCATTCTTTTTCAGGTTTTATCCAATTTTTCTAATGACTACGGAGATGGAGTTGGAGAAAAAAGAGTTATGCAAAAAATGATAAAGTATATATACTTATTAATTTTTTTATCTATTATTTCTTCTTCAATTTTAATATCCCAATCTTTTGATTTTGCCCATTTTTGGGAATGGTTATTCTTATTTTTAGGGGGATTAGTGTGTATTTATGCAGCTCTAAAATACACTATAGGTCCTTATCCATACGGATACTGGGGACTTGGAGATGTCTCTGTGTTAATTTTTTTTGGATTAGTTCCCGTTAATGTAACTTTTTATCTATATTCTCATATTTTTGAATATGATCTTTTTCTACCTGCAATAGCAGTTGGACTTTTAAGTATGGCAGTTCTAAATTTAAATAATATTAGAGATATAAAAAGTGATAGAAAAAATGGTAAGAAGACTTTAGCCGTCAGATTAGGTTTCATAAAAGCTAAAATATACCATATATTAATAGTTTTTGGAGCCTTTTTTTGTAGCTTAAAGTTCATTTTAAGAAAAAAAAATCCTAGGAATATCTATCAATTTATGTTTTTAATATCATTTTTTCCAATGGCAATTCATCTTAAAAAAGTTATTCTAACGAAAGAAGAGAAAAAATTTGATTCTGAATTGAAGAAATTGTCTATAAATACTCTAATTTTTTCCTTATTATTAGGATTAGGACAACTCAATTGAAAAGGGATTCAATAAACAAATCTCTATCGAAAGTTTGTAAATCAGAAATTCCCTCTCCTATTCCAAGATACTTTATCGGTATCTTAAATTCATCAAAAATTCCAATAATGAATCCTCCTTTGGAAGAGCCATCTAGTTTTGTAATTGCTAAAGAAGAAACTCCAGAAAAAGACAAGAATTTCCTCACTTGTTCAAAAGAATTCTGTCCTATAGTTCCGTCTAAAACTAGCATTACATCATGTGGAGCTTTAGGTATCAATTTTTGCATAACTCGTTTAATTTTAGAAAGCTCGTTCATTAGATTTACTTTATTATGCAAACGTCCTGCCGTATCTATTAAAACTATATCATCCTTTCTATATTTAGCTGATTTGAGCGTATCAAAAGCTACCGAAGCTGGATCAGATCCCATATTATGTTTTATTAAAGGAACATCGGCACGATCTGACCAAATCTTAAGCTGGTCAATTGCAGCAGCACTAAAAGTATCAGTTGCCCCAATAATAACATTAAGCCCAGATTTTTTAAACTTCCATGCTAATTTTCCAGTAATTGTAGTTTTTCCCACTCCATTAACCCCAACTATCATAATGACATAAGGGCCTTGCCCTTTGCTAGGAATTTCTTTTTCTTTTTCTTGCAAAAGCAAATAGACTTCTTCCTTAAGAAGACCTTGAATGTTTTCAAGGTTCAAGTATTTATCTTTTTCTGCGCGATTTTTTATATTTTCAATGATTTTTAGACTAGTCTTTACTCCAACATCAGAAGAAATCAATACTTCCTCTAGGTCCTCTATCTTAGATTTTCCTATTTTTCCTAATAAAGAATCCCTAGTTTTTTCTAGGCCTCTATTTAAAAGATTTTTTGCAGATGAGAATAAATTACCATAAATACTCATATTTATTTTGTATTTTATCGTTTTTTATCATCCAAGAAAATGCTCACTTTATCAGCATCAAGGATCTTTTCTTCGAAAGAATAAGCTTTCGTTTTAGACGATTTAAAAAAAATAATTACCTTACACTTTTTTTTATTCATAAACTGTTACTTTATCTCTTTGTGTAGAGTATGTCTCCTTAGAATGGGATTATATTTTTTTAATTCCATTCTATTAGGCGTATTCTTCCTATTTTTCATCGTTATGTAACGAGATATTCCAGGAATATTACTTCTTCTATGCTCCATACACTCAAGGATCACTTGGATCCTATTAGATTTTTTTTTAGACACCTTACGTTTTTTTTTTCAAAGCTTTCTCTATACCCACCTTATTTATGGTCTTTATCCCTGAAGCTGAAACTTTCAGAGTAATCCAACGATTTTCAGATGTTAGGAAAAATCTCTTCTTACTTATGTTAACACTGAAATAACGCTTCGTCTTTTTATTGGAATGAGAAACCCTATTTCCTATAATCAATCGTTTTCCTGTTATTTGACAAATTTTAGACATTTTTTTATATGATATCTAGATAAATTAAATTAGCTAAATATGTAACGAGCAATTCCTATGCTCAAGAATACATTATCCATGAATACACAATTACTACATAACAAATGTTAAGAACTTCTTTCATTAGAGAATATAAAAAAAAGGTATTAATTGGACTGAATAAACGATTTTTTCCTAAAACGGATCTACTTAATGAAGTATTAATTTTGGACGAAAGGAAAAAAAAACTACAAATAAAATTAGAACATATTTTATCTAAATCTAAAAATTTCTCTAAATTTTTAGGTCAAAAAGATAAAATTAACTCAACTGAGTTAAAAAAAGAAATTAAGTATCTAAGAGCCCAACTGGTCGATATTTCTGAAAAGCTTTCAGAAAAACTATTGCAAATTCCCAACATTCCTTACAAATGCGTAAAAACCGGTAAATCAAAAGAAGAGAATGAACTTATTTATCAAGAGGGAGATTTTCCAACTCTGAGTGAATCATCTCTTCCACACTGGAATTTGGAAAAAAAATTTAGAATTTTAGATTTTGAAACTGGAACAAAGATTAGCCAAAAAGGATTTCCTATTTATTTAGGACAAGGGGCTCGATTACAGCGTGGATTAATTCAATACTTTCTAGATAAAAACACAGAATCTGGGTATTTTGAATATGAGCTTCCATACCTTGTTAACGAAATAAGTGTACGAAGTACCGGACAACTTCCGGATAAAGAATTCCAAATGTACCATCTTGCAAAAGACAATCTTTACTTAATACCAACTGGAGAAGTACCTTTAATGAACATATTTAGAAATAAAATATTGGAAAAAAAACAACTACCCATTAAAGCAACCACTTATACTCCTTGTTTTAGGAGAGAAGCTGGATCTTATGGAAATACAGTAAGAGGCTTAAACAGGATCCATCAATTCCATAAAGTGGAAATTATACAAATTACTGAACCTAAAAAGTCAAATTTTGCATTTGAAGAAATGAAAGAACATATTATAAGACTTTTAAAAAGTTTAGAACTACCTTTTAGAGTGTTAAGACTTTGCGGTGGGAATATGGGATTAACAGCTTCAATAACTTATGATTTTGAAGTTTATTCAGCAGCCCAGCATAGATGGCTTGAAGTAAGCTCTTTATCTAATTGCACTGATTATCAAAGTAATCGTCTTCAACTTCGATATAGAACAGATGAAGGAAAAAAAAAACTTTGTCATTCCTTAAATGGAAGTGCTTTGGCTATACCAAGAGTTTTAGCTGCTTTGATGGAAAATAATCAAAAAAAAGAATATATTACCCTACCTAAGGTATTAGTTCCTTATACAGGTTTTGAAGTTATTCAAAAATGAAAGTAATTGAACATATTACCAGAACTAAAAAAACATTGTTTTCCTTTGAAATCCTTCCTCCTATCTTTAAAGGATCAATAGAAATTGTTTTCGATACTTTAGATCCTTTAATGGAATTTAGTCCCCCCTTTATCCATGTAACCTATCATCGTAATGAGTGTTTTAGAAAAAGTAGGCAAGGAACTCTAGGTACTTGTGCTGCTGTAACGAAAAAATATAATGTTGAAACTGTCCCTCATTTGCTTTCTTCTGTATTTTACAATAATAACATCGAAGATCCTTTTATGAATCTCCAGTTTCTGGGAATAGAAAATCTATTCTACCTTAGAGGAGATTATATAAAGTGCGAAAAAGTGGGTAAAAAAAAAATTATATGCCCTGGATTTACTGAAGCAAGTACCTGATACTATCAATAGTAAAACATTTGATTTCTGCATTGGAGTAGCTGGATATACTGAAAAACATTTTGAATCTCCTAATCCAGAAATGGATTTACATTATCTCAATAAAAAAATTGAAGCAGGGGCTAATTATATAATAACTCAAATGTTTTTTGAGAACAAAAAATATTTTGAATTTGTCAAAATATGCAGAGAGAAAGGTATATCCGTACCTATAATTCCAGGTATTAAACCAATATCCTGCAAAGCTCATTTAAAACGTTTGCCATATAATTTTTATGTATCTCTTCCAAATGAGCTTGTAAAAGAAGCGAAAAACGAAAAATATATAGAAAAAATAGGAATAGAATGGAGTATAAAACAATCTAAAGAATTAAAAGATTCTGGAGTAGAAATAATTCATTATTATACTATGGACCGTACTAATAATATTGGCAAAATTATTCAAATGATCTATCAGTAAAAAAATTTAAAATGATGGAAAAATTAGATTTAATCATAAAATCTGGAGAAAAAAATATGGAAAAATCTCTAGAATACCTAAAGATGGTCTTTGTTCGAATCCGTTCGGGTAAATCTAATCCAATTCTATTAGAGGGCATAAAAATTGAATGTAATGGAAAAATGATTACTCTTAAAAAAATAGCTAATGTCAGTTCTCCAGATTACATGACACTAAAAATTCAACCTTGGGATCGTTCTATGCTTTCATTTATAGAAAAATCTATAATTAATGCTAATTATTCCCCAATAAACAATGGGGAAAATATACTGATTCGTTTGCCTAGGATAACTGAAGATGGCAGGAAAAATCTAGTAAAGAAAACAAAAGCTGAGTTGGAAAATATTAAAGTAAGAATCAGAAATATCCGAAAGGAGGTACACAAAAATCTTAAAAAATTAGAAGGTCTTTCTAAAGACAATATGAAAAGTGCCGAAGAAAGGATTCAAAAAATAACTAATGAATACATCAAAAAAGTGGAAGATCTCTACACAATAAAAGAAAAGGAAATTATGAGCATTTAATGCATTTTTCTACATCTTGAATAATGAAAATATCTAGTGTAAAAGAAATTCTAAGGAAAGAAAATATTTCTAATAAAATACGAACAAAAGGATGGATACGTAGTTTTAGAAATAGACGATTCATTATACTCAATGATGGTTCATCTCTAAAAAATTTGCAGATTATCATAGATAGATCATCCTTTAATGAATATTTTTTGAGAAAAATGAACATAGGAACTTCTATTAAAGTAAAAGGGATAATCGTTAAGAGTACTGGAAAAGAACAGTATATTGAAATACATGCGGAAGAAATTGAAATATGCGGAGAAGCTAAAAAGGAGGAGATACAAGGAACTATTATACAGCCAAAGAGACATAGTTTGGAAAAACTTAGGGAACAATCTCATCTGAGATTTCGCACCAATCTTTTTGGTTCTATTATGCGTATACGCCATCATCTTTCTTTTTCTGTACATGATTTTTTTAACAAAAACGATTTTTTTTACATTCATACTCCTATCATAACAACAGCTGATGCTGAAGGTGCTGGAAAAATGTTTAGTGTATTAAATGATTTTTTTGGTAAACAAGCTTATCTAAGCGTATCAGGGCAATTAGAAGCTGAAACAGCTGCTTTAGCTTTTGGAAAAGTTTATACTTTTGGACCAACTTTCCGTGCAGAAAATTCTAATACGCCTAGACATTTAGCTGAATTTTGGATGGTTGAACCCGAAATAGCTTTTTGCACACTTAAAGATAGTATGACCTTAGCTGAGATGTTTTTAAAACATCTCATTTCGCATATATGCAAAAATTGCAAAGAAGACCTGGAATATCTAGAAAGATATCATTCTTTTGAAGAAAAACAGAAAAATAAAGGAAAATCGCTTTTAGATAAATTGAGTATCGCATTGATGCATCCTTTTATAAAACTCAGTTACACTGAAGCTCTAAAAATACTTAAAAAAAGCAATATAAAATTTATATACCCCATTCAATGGGGTATGGATTTTCAATCAGAACATGAAAGGTATCTTACCGATAAATATTTTAAATCCCCATTAATCTTATTTGATTATCCAAAAATAGTTAAGCCTTTTTATATGCGGCTGAATGATGATGAAAGAACTGTTAGAGCTATGGATATTTTATTTCCCAGAATTGGAGAAATAATAGGAGGGTCAGAACGAGAAGATCGTTATGAAATATTAGCGCATAGGATGGTAGATTGTGGAATTAATAAAAAAATTTTATGGTGGTATTTAGACACTAGGCGTTTTGGATCAGCCCCACATTCAGGGTTCGGTATGGGCTTTGACAGATTAACGCAATTTGTAACAGGAATGAGGAACATACGTGATGTTGTACCCTATCCTAGGACACCTGGAACAGCAGAATTTTAAGGAGAGGTGGCTGAGAGGTTAAAGGCGCATGCTTGGAAAGTATGTTCACTTTATGTGTCAAGGGTTCGAATCCCTTTCTCTCCGCTTTTAATAATAAGACGCATTCCTCTATTGTATCTATAATATTGAATGATCCAATTTGTTAAAGTAATCATTCTATTCCTAAATCCTTCCAACTTTATAGAGTGAACGAATATCCATATGATCCAAGCCAACATACCCTTTATACTAAATTTAGGAAAATCACATACAGCTTTGTTTCTACAAATAATAGCCATTGATCCCATATCTTTATATATGAAAGTATGCATTTCTTTACCTTCTGCCATGCGATTTAAATTTTGAGCTAGGAGAACTCCTTGTTGAAAAGCAGGCTGAGCTAACATAGGATATCCTTTATTCATTAGAGCAATATCACCTATAGCGAAAACACTATCTTCAAAACCTTTTACACGATTGAAAGAATCTACTAATATACGCCCTTTTTCTATTTTGTCAGAATCAAAACCATCTATTAATGCACCTTTTACTCCAGCTGCCCAAATAACATTAGAAGTTTCTATAAAAGACTTCTTCTCTATCTGTAAAATTCTACCATTATAATCTTTAACCATACAATTTACCAATATATTTACCCCCATTTTTTTAAGTTCTTTGAAAGCTTCAAGGGAAGCTGATTCCGACATTCCATCTAGAAGTCTAGATGAAGCTTGAACTAGATGAATGTTCATAATCTTTCGAACGTTCAAATCTGGATAATCTTTAGACAAAACGTGCATCTTCATCTCAGATAAAGAACCTGCTAGCTCAACACCAGTTGGCCCCCCCCCTACAATAACAAATGTCATTAGACGATTTTTATCTATTGAATTCTTAGTAAACAAAGCGTTTTCAATATTTTGAAATATTGAATTTCTCAGGGTAATAGCTTCGAATATGGATTTCATGGGAAAGGAAAACGTTTCCATATTTTTGTTACCAAAAAAGTTAGTCTTAGACCCCGTAGCTAAAACCAAATAATCATATCCCAAATTTCCTTTATTGGTTTTAATATTTTTTTTATTGAGTTCTACGTAATGCACATCCGCCATTCTAAAAAATAAATTCTCCGTATTCTTAATGATAGATCGTATGGGACAAATAACTGAATCAGGTTCCAAAATTGCTGTAGCTACTTGATAAAGCAAGGGTTGAAAAGTATGATAATTATTTCTATCTATGAGAACAACTTGAAAGTTATTTCTTTTAACCAACTTTACAACTTGAAGACCTCCAAAACCTGCTCCAACAACTACAACTCTTTTTAAATCTGTTTTTGGAATATTCATTTTTTTTTTAATTTTATTTATAAAAAAGATATAAAAAACGTAATATGCAAATAATGCATAATTAAACAAAAATAAAAATAATTTGATATTTTAACTGTTACTTCCATTTCATCATACATTTAAAAAATAATAGTAAAAGATAAACTTTTTTTTTATCTTATAAAGCCATAACAAACGTGAAAAATATCTCTATACTCCCCACATCTGTCTTTTTTGGGGAAGAGGCATACCAACAATTGCATATTTTTTACCATAAAAGGTATCTATCGAATATTTTTATTTTGGTTGATTCAAATACAAGAGAACATTGTCTTCCATATTTGCATGGTCGCGTAACCTTTTTAAGAAAAGCTAAAATTGTAGAGGTACCTTATGGCGAAAAAGAAAAAAATATACAGAATTGTATTAAAATTTGGAAAGAATTTGAAAAACAAAATTCCGATAGAAAGAGTCTTCTTATTAATCTTGGGGGTGGGGTCGTTTCTGATATGGGAGGGTTTTCAGCTTCAGTTTTCAAAAGAGGAATAAGTTTTTTAAATATTCCGACAACCCTTCTTTCTATGGTAGATGCTTCTATAGGAGGAAAAACTGGGATTGATTTTAACGGAATAAAAAATGAAATAGGTCTTTTCAAAGAAGCGGAATTAGTTTTAATTGATCTTAATTATCTAAAAACTTTAGGAAAAAGGGAATTAAAATCAGGAATGGCAGAAATCTTTAAATATGGACTAGTTGCAGATTCATCTTTTTGGAAAGAAATAAATATTTTATCCAATAATTTAATTGGGAGATCTTTTATTGAAAGATCCATTTTTCTAAAAACCAGAATGGTTCGTATTGATCCAAAAGAGAAATTTGGATCAAGAAAAATTCTTAATTTTGGCCACACCATAGGCCATGCTATAGAAACATTTTTTATTGATAGGCATTCTCCTATTTCACATGGAGAAGCGATTGCATTTGGAATTATTTGCGAATCTTGGATTTCTTGGAAAATAAATTGCCTTACAGAAAAACAATATGATGAAATCAGTAAAAATATTTCGAATACTTATCCAATAAAGGAAATTGACCAAAAAACCACAGAAACTCTTTTGAGTTTCATGCGTAATGATAAAAAAAATGAGGTAGGAAAAATTTGCTTTTCCCTTCTTAGAACTATAGGAGATTGTTACTACGACAAAAAAGTAGGCGATGTAATCATTCAAGAAAGTTTGGAACAACTAAAAAAGTTTATTAAAAATAATTAATTATGAAATTTTTAAAAATAATAAATGAATATGAAGAGTAGAGAAGGAAAGATTATTACTATTGATATAGTAAATGAAATGAAATCTTCATACATCGATTATTCGATGTCAGTAATTATTTCAAGATCTCTACCTGACGTAAGAGATGGGCTAAAGCCTGTGCATAGACGTGTGCTTTTTGGAATGTATAAACTTAATGTTCTCTCTAATAGTCCATATAAAAAGTCAGCGAGGATAGTTGGGGAAGTATTAGGAAAATTTCATCCACATGGTGATAGTTCTGTTTATGATGCTATCGTACGTATGGCACAAGATTGGTCGTTGCGTCATCCGTTAATTGATGGTCAAGGAAATTTCGGATCGTTAGATAACGATCCACCTGCAGCAATGAGGTATACAGAAATTCGATTAAGTAATTTTTCCGAAGATATACTGATTGACCTTGAAAAGGAAACTGTGGATATGCAACTAAACTTTGATGATTCAATGGAAGAGCCAACCGTCCTACCTACTCGTATTCCTAATCTACTGATTAACGGAGCCTCTGGAATAGCGGTTGGAATGGCAACAAATATGGCACCTCATAATTTGAAAGAATCCATTGAAGCTATTTGCGCATACATTGATAACAAAAATATTTGTATTGACGAATTAATTAATTATATTAAAGCGCCAGATTTTCCTACTGGAGGAATTATTTATGGATATCAAGGAGTTAAAGAAGCTTTTCACGTGGGAAAAGGTCGTATTTTACTAAGAGGTAGAGTACATTTTGAAGAGATTCAAGGACGTAAATGCATTATTGTAGACGAAATACCATATCAGGTGAACAAGGAAGACATGATAGAAAAAACTAAAAATCTTGTAAAAGAAGGTAAAATAGAAAACTTGTCGCAGATTAGAGACGAATCTGATAGGCGGGGAATGCGCATCGTATATATGCTAAAGCAAGGGGCTGAACCTCAAATAATTTTGAATAAACTTTATAAATACACGGATCTTCAGACTTCGTTTAGTGTTAACAATATTGCTTTAGTTAAAGGAAAACCGGTTCAGTTAAATCTTAAAGATATTATTCAATATTTTGTAGATCATCGTAATGATGTTATTATGAGACGTTCCAGGCATGATCTACGTAATGCTAAAGAACGTCTTCATATCCTTAAAGGATTTATTATTGCTTTAGATAGCTTTGATACAGTTTTTCAACTTGTAAGTAATTCAAAAAACCCAAAGGATGCTCTAGAAGAACTGACAAAGGAATTCAATTTTTCAGAAATTCAAGTACGATCTATTCTGGAAATGCGTTTGCATAGCTTCACTTGCCTTGAAAAGAACAAAATTAGATCAGAATATGAAGAGGTTAAGAAAACTATAGAAAAACTTAACAATATCCTAAATAAGGAAATGCTGCGCCTACAGCTTATAAAAAGTGAACTAATAGAAATCAAAGAAAAATATAGCGATAAACGGAGAACTGAAATTGATTATTCAGTCAACGCTAAGGAACTTGTGTATGAAACCCCTGTCGTTCTCACTATATCTCAGAAAGGATATATAAAACGCACTCCTTTATCTGAGTATAAACGTCAATCTAGAGGCGGAATAGGAAATATTGGAGCTGGTGTGCATGAAAAAGACTTTATGGAACATTTACTAGTTGCCAAAAATAGGCCATATATGCTTTTATTTACGAAAAAAGGAAAATGTTTTTGGCTTAGGGTATTTAAAATACCAGAAAGTGCAAAAACGTCTAAGGGGAGAGCTATACAAAATTTTATCGAAATTGATAGTGATGATCAAGTTAAAGCTTATATTTTAAGTGGAAATCTAAAGAACTTTGACTATATCAATAGTCATTACGTAATTCTGGTTACAGAAAAAGGAATAGTAAAAAGAACCCCACTTAAAAGCTATTCTCATACTAGAAAAAGAGGAATCCAGGCAACAATAATTCGACCAGGTGATACTCTAATCGAAGCAAAACTTACTACAGGAAACAGTGATATTCTTATTGCTATAAAAAGTGGAAAATCTATTCTATTTACGGAAAAAAAAATTCGTTTAATGGGGAGAAATTCTTCCGGAGTTAAAAGTATATCATTAGCCGATGAGAAAGATTCTGTTATTGGAGTGGTTTGCGTTAAAAACAGGGAAAAAGAAAATATATTGGTAGTTTCAGAAAATGGATATGGAAAACGTTCCAAGTTAGGATCTTATCGCAGAACTGATCGAATTGGAAAGGGAATAAAAACAATCAATATAACTGAAAAAACTGGAAAATTAATCGCTATTAAAAATGTAACGGATAAAAATGATTTAATGATTATGAATAAATCTGGTATTACAATTCGCATACCTGTATCAGGTATTAGCGTTATGGGGAGAAACACGCAAGGAGTCCGATTGATCAATCTTAAAAAGGATAAAATTGCTGATGTGGCTAAGGTTCCTGATTTTATTGATACGTAATATGCGAATTATTTCAGGAAAATTAAAAGGTAGAAAATTTTATCCACCGAAAAATATTTACGTTAGACCTACGATGGATAAAGCTAAAGAATCTTTATTCAACGTATTATCTAATTATTTAGAAAATAATCTTCTTGTTCTAGATATATTTTGCGGAACAGGAAGTATTAGTTATGAATTTATTTCTAGAGGAGCTTTGATGGTTTATTGCGTTGACGTCAATTGCCTTTTCACAAAGTATATAAAGGAAACATCTAAGAAGTTTAAAATTTACAAGAAAATGCAAATATATTGTGAAAACGCTTTTCATTTTTTGAATAAAAATATTCCTACTTTCGATATAATTTTTGCTGATCCTCCTTACCATATAGATAATCGTAATTTGGAGTTATTGTTTCAATTAGTATTGAAAAAAAATGGATGTATAAAAAAAAATGGTTTAATGATTTTGGAACATTCAGCTAAGAAAAATTCTTTTGTTATGAAACTTCCCTATTATAGGGATACTAAGAAATACGGAGATACTTATTTTAGTTTTTTTAAAAATTTATAAAAAAAATAACCATGAAAAACAAGAAAAAAATAGCAGGTGTAGAGGGAAATTTAAAAAAAATCTATACGGAAACTATCCCAGATATTCAAGAATGTAAAATATATAAAGGAGTTATATCCCATATTTCCAATAGGGAAGCAATAGTGGACATTGGTTTTAAATCTGAAGGGGTGATTCCATTAAGAGAATTTAAAAAAAACCAAGAGCTAAAAATTGGAAGCATTGTCGATGTAATGATTGAGAATATGGATTATAAAGGTCAATGCATATTCTCCCATAAAAAAGCAAAAATTCTTAAAAATTGGGAACGTATTAACAATAGTTCTGAAAAAGATGAAATAATTTTAGGAATTGTATTAGCTAGAACAAAAGGGGGATTGATAGTAAAAGCTCTAGAAATTGAATGTTTTTTACCTGGATCACATATAAATGTGAAGCCCATACGAGATTTTGACCAATACGTTGGAAAACCTATAGATGTAAAAGTAGTCAAAATCAATAAAAAAACGAAAAATATTGTTGTTTCCCATAAAATATTGATGGAGCGAGATATTGAAGAACAGAAAAAAGAGATAATCGCTTGTATGGAAAAAGGGCAAGTAGTTGAAGGTACGGTAAAAAATATTACTAATTACGGGGTTTTTGCTAAAATAGGAGGAATAGATGCTTTGATTCACATAACTGATATGAAATGGAATAGAATTGATCATCCTTCAGAGTTGGTTGAGATTGGTCAAAAGGTTAAATGTGTTGTACTAAATGTTGATCATATCAATAATCGAATTCAACTTGGATTAAAACAGCTACTTTACCATCCTTGGGATGCCTTGGATCCTAACGTTGGAGTTGGATATAAAGTAAAGGGCGTAGTAACTTTACTGTCTGATTATGGGGCTTTGGTAGAAATATTTCCTGGAATTGAAGGATTGATCCATACTAGTGAAATGTCTTGGGATTTCAATCTTCTTTCTGCACAAGATTTTCTAAAAATAGGGGATAAAGTAGAAACTCTAATTACAGGAATAGACCGTAAAGAAAAAAAAATGTATTTGAGTATAAAAAGGATCACTCCAGATCCTTGGATGAATATTTACGATAAATATCCCATAAATTCAAAACATACCGGAATTATTCACAGTTTTGCTAATTTTGGGGTTTTTGTAGAATTGGAAAAAGGGATTCGTGGAGTAGTATCGTATAAAGACCTTACTTGGTTCAAGAATATAAAACATCCTTCAGAATTTTGCAAAAAAGGAGATAAAATGGAGGTGGTTATCTTAAATTTAGATGTTAATAAGAGACGTATAAATCTAGGACATAAACAGCTTATGGAGGAGACATGGGATCTATATGAAAAAATATATGTATTGGATAGTCTACATTATGGGGTCCCTATAGAGTTTTTTGATAAAGGAGTCACTATATTGCTAGGATGTCAAAAAAAAATTTTGGTAGAAGCTTTTGCCCCAGCTCGTTTTTTAGAAAAAAATATTAAAAAAAATGATAAATTTAAAATTATTGAATTTAATAAGGAATTAAAAAGAATAATAGTCTCACATCCTAGCACAGCCACCAAGAATAGATAATATTCTTGGTGGTTTGCTACAAATAAAAAAAAGTTCTTAACTTAAATCATTCCACCTCCCATTCCTCCTCCAGGTGTAGTAGGAGGTTCATCTTTTTTAATTTCGGTAACTACACATTCAGTAGTTAAAAGCATGGAACCTACTGAAGAAGCATTTTCCAAAGCAACGCGGGTTACCTTTGTAGGATCGATTATTCCAGCCTGAATCATATTTTTATATTGACCTAACTTAGCATCATATCCAAAATCGTCTATTCCCTCTGCCACTTTTGCTACTACTACAGATCCTTCTTCTCCAGCATTAGCAACAATTTGACGTAAAGGTTCCTCTAAAGCTCGTTTTACTATTTTAACTCCTGTATTTTGATCTACATTATCAGTTTGGATATTTTTAAGAGCTTTGATAGCTCGGACTAAGGCTACACCCCCTCCAGCTACTATTCCTTCTTCTACTGCTGCACGAGTAGCATTTAGTGCATCATTTACTCTATCTTTCTTCTCTTTCATTTCGACTTCAGAAGCAGCACCAACGTAAAGAACAGCTACGCCCCCTGCTAATTTAGCTAAACGTTCTTGAAGTTTTTCTTTATCATAATCAGAAGTGGTATTCTCTATCTGAGTTTTTATTTCATTAATCCTTCCTTTTATACTTTCTTTATTTCCATATCCATTTACAATAGTTGTATTGTCTTTGTCTATGGTAACTCTTTCGGCACGTCCTAGCATATCTATTTTCACATCTTCAAGCTTTTGCCCTGTTTTTTCAGAAACCATTATTCCTCTAGTTAGAATAGCAATATCTTCAAGCATTGCTTCCCTACGATCTCCAAAACCTGGAGCTTTAACAGCAGCTACTTTTAAAGTACCTCTAAGCTTATTAACAACCAAAGTTGCTAAAGCTTCCCCTTCAACTTCTTCAGAAATGATCAAAAAAGGTTTTCCTGATTGAGCTACAGATTCTAAGATAGGCATAAGATCTTTCATTGAAGATATCTTTTTATCGTAGATAAGTATGTATGGATTATCTAGCTCTGAAACCATTTTTTCTGAATTAGTAACAAAATATGGAGATTGATAACCTCGGTCAAATTGCATTCCTTCCACAACATCTACTGTTGTTTCCATGCTTTTTGCCTCTTCTACAGTAATTACCCCTTCTTTTTTTACCTTTTCGAAAGCATTAGCTATTAAAGAACCTATTTCCTCATCATTGTTAGCAGATATAGAAGCTACTTGTTTAATTTTTTCTCCTTTTTCACCTACTTTTTGGGATTGACTTTTTAGATTTTCTACTACTATTTCCACTGCCTTATCTATACCTCTTTTCAAATCCATAGGATTTGCACCGGCTGCTACATTTTTTAAACCCTCTCGTATGATAGCTTGTGCTAAAACAGTAGCTGTTGTCGTTCCATCCCCAGCTACATCATTTGTTTTGGATGCAACCTCTTTAACCATCTGTGCCCCTAAGTTTTCAATGGCATCTTCTAATTCAATTTCTTTTGCTACAGAAACCCCATCTTTTGTTACATGAGGACTTCCAAAAGATTTTTGTAAAACTACATTTCTTCCTTTCGGACCTAAAGTTACTTTTACTGCATTAGCAAGGACATCTACACCTGTTTTCAATCTGTCCCTGGCACCTACGTCAAATTTTATATCTTTAGCCATAAGAATTTTAATTTAAATAATTGCAAAAATGTCAGATTCACGCATAATAAGGTAATCTTTCCCGTATATTTTCAATTCAGTGCCTGAATATTTTCCATACAATACTTTATTACCCTCCTTTACTGTCATAGATTCATTTTTTTTTCCAGGTCCAACCGCTACAACTATTCCTTCTTGAGGTTTCTCCTTAGCTGTATCAGGAATTATAATTCCTGAAGCAGTCTTACTTTCAGCTGGCACAGGTTCCACAATAACGCGATCTGCTAAAGGTTTAATTTTTAATTCTTCCATATAAATTATTTGATACTATCTGTTTTTTAAAATATAATTATAAAAATAAATCAAAATAAAAATGAAAATAGCTAAAATCCAAGTAAGCTTTTCCCAAAAATTTACAACACGTTGAACCCCGAATATTTGAATGCTTCTATCTCCTAAATTAGAATAAGAAAGAGAATCCCTTTTAGGGTTTTGTATTAAAATTACAAATGTAAGTAGTAAACAAGTCAAAATAAGAATTACCGCCAAAAATACATAAAGAAACATAAAATGTTTTCTCTTTTCAAGAATTCCCATCTTCCCTTAGATTCAATAAATTTTTACTCGTTTAGCAAAAAATCGTTACCATATATACTAATGTTTTAAAACTTCCCCTATCAAAGTAGCAGCCGTACAATCATTAATTTTGACTTTAACCAAGTCTCCTAAATGAGAATTATCTTTTGGAAAAACTACAACAGCGCTTTGAGAGTTTCTTCCATACCAATGAAATTTACTTTTTTTTGATTCACCTTCAATTAAAACTTCCTGTACCTTTCCAACATGTCTCTGTATTCGTTCATAAGAATGTTTTCGTTGTAAATCTATAATTTCAGAAAGTCTACGTTTTTTAATTTTTTCAGTAACGTCATCTTTAAGATTTTTTTCAGCAAAGGTTCCAGATCTAGATGAATAGGCGAACATGTAGCCAAAGTCATACTTCACGTATTCCATTAAACTCAATGTATCATTATGATCTTGGTCCCTTTCTCCACAAAAACCTGTAATTATATCATTAGATATGGAACAATCCGGAAGGATTTTTCTAATCATTCTAATTAAAGAAAGGTATTCAACGCGAGTGTATTTGCGATTCATTCGTTGAAGTACTCTAGTGCTTCCAGATTGGACTGGTAAATGTAGGTGCTGGCAAATATTCGTATTACGAGAAATTATTTCCAAAACTTCTTCCGACATATCACAAGGATTGGAGGTAGAAAAACGGATCCGCATGGATGGAACAGCTTTAGCGATAAACTCAAGGAGTTTAGCAAAATTTATAGATGTATATTTTTTTAAATTTGAAGCTTTATGAAAATCTTTTTTTACCCCTCCCCCGTACCAAATATAAGAATCCACATTTTGCCCTAAAAGAGTAATTTCTTGGAAAGATTTTTTCCATAGTTCTTCGCATTCTTCTATAATGCTTTTAGGATCTCTACTTCTTTCTCTTCCACGAGAAAAAGGAACTATGCAAAAACTACACATATTATCACAACCACGCGTAATGCTAATGAAAGCAGAAACTCCATTTTCACGTACTGGTTTAATATCTGCATATGTCTCTTCTTTAGAATTAGAAAAAGTAACATTAATAGCATTTTTAGATTCAACTAATTTAATTAAGTAAGGAATGTCTCGATAAGAATCAGGCCCTACGATTAAATCAACGAGTTTTTCTTCTTCTAATAGTTTTAACTTTAAACGTTCAGCCATGCAACCAAGCATTCCTATTATCATTTTAGGTTTTTTTTTTTTTAAAATATTAAATATTTTTAAACGATTTTTTACGTTTTTTTCAGCTTTTTCTCGTATTGAACAAGTATTTATAAATAATAAATCCGCTTCTTCAAAATTATTAGTTGGTTCAAATCCATCTTCTTTTAAGAGCGAAATTACAATTTCGCTATCAGAAAAATTCATTTGACATCCGTAACTTTCTATATACAATTTCCTTTTGGATCTATCCTGAATAGGCAGCATATTTATATTTTTTGATGTTAATCAACTGGGGCAGGATTCGAACCTGCGGCCTACAATTTAGGAAACTGCAGCTCTGTCCTATCTGAGCTACCCAGTCCATATCATATTTTTTCTATAGAAACGAAAGAAATATTCGCTTTCTTTCTGAAAAAAACCTTTCCTTCTGCTTTTGCATATAAAGTGTGATCTCTTCCAACCCCTACCCATCTACCAGATAAATGTTTTGTTCCACGTTGCCGTACTATTATATTTCCTACTTTAGCTAACTGACCCCCAAAAATTTTTACCCCTAATCGCTTACTTTTCGAGTCTCTACCATTTCTAGAACTCCCTACACCTTTTTTATGAGCCATAAAATATTATTTTACCAAAAGAATAGAAATCACTTTAATTATTGTATTTTTTTTTCTATATCCACGTTTAACTTTAAATCCTTTTCTTCTTTTTTTCTTGAAAACAAGGATTTTATCCCCTTTTATATGTTTCAGTACTTTTACTTGGACAAAAGATCCTTGTATAATAGGATCTCCTATAATAGGGGAACCTACTTCTTTGTTTATAAGATAAACGCTATCAAAAAATACTTCTGAATTAATTTCAGAATCTAGAAGAGGAACGAATGATAATTTTCCGGTAAAAACTTTACACTGAAATCCTCCAATATCTACTATGGCATACACGTTACATTCTTTTAAAAATCTAAGAAGAGAAAATTTTTTCAATTTAAAAATTTAAAAATTTCTATGAAAGCTGACTGTGGAATCTCTATTTTACCAATATTTCGCATTTTCTTTTTTCCTAGTTTTTGCTGCTCAAGTAGCTTTCTCTTTCTAGAGATATCCCCTCCATAGCATTTAGCTGTTACATCTTTTCGAAAAGATTTGATCGTTTCCCTAGCAAGAATCTTGCTTCCAAGAGTTGCTTGAATAGGAATATCGAATTGATGGCGTGGAATGAGTTCCCGTAATTTTTCACATATTTTTTTTCCCATTTTAAATGAATTATTTAGAGTAGACAAGAAGGAAAGCGAATCAAATACTTGGTGATTTATCAGAATATCTATTTTTACCAAATTGGAAGGTCTATACTCTAAAAGAGTATAATCGAAAGAAGCATACCCTTTAGTAAGTTTTTTTAAACGATCATAAAAATCAAAAACGACTTCAGATAAAGGCATTTCAAAAACCAATTTAACACTATGCAAAGTAAGATGCAATTGATTCTTAATCACACCTCTTTTTTCCAAGCACAAGGATATTATGGATCCTACATAATCGTACATAGTAATAATTTCAGCACGGATATAAGGCTCCTCTACACGATCCAATTTACTTAAATCAGGAAAATCTGATGGATTTTTAACTATTATAGCCTTTTCCGTATTTTTTTTTAAAAAAACGTGATAAGAAACATTAGGAATGGTAATAATTACGGTCATATTATATTCTTTTTCAAGCCGTTCTTTAACTATTTCCATATGAAGCATTCCAAGTAATCCGCATCTAAACCCAAACCCTAAAACAGTTGAAGTTTCAGAAACGAAACTTAAAGAAGCATCATTTAAACGTAATTTTTCCATAGAAGTTCTCAACTCTTCATAATCCTTATTATGTAAGGGATAAATGCCTGAGAATATCATTGGTTTAGATTCTACAAATTTTTTTAAAGGAAAAATAGCTGGGTTTTCTGAAGATGTAAAGGTATCCCCAACTTTTACATCTTTAGCTTCTTTAATTCCAGATATCACATATCCTACATCACCTGTTTGAATACACTCTTTGGAAATTTTTTTAAATTTCAGTATCCCAATCTCATTAGCAGAATATGTTAGGCCAGAGGCTAAAAACTTAAGTTTTTGTCCTTTTACCAGATGCCCATGTATAATGCGAAAATAAATTTCTATACCTTTGAATGGATTATAATTTGAATCAAATATAAACGCCTGGAGTGGTTCAAATGGGCTGCCATTTGGTGGAGGAATTCGTGTAATTATGGCTTGAAGAATTTCTTCAATTCCCAGTCCTTTTTTAGCACTAGCGAATATAATTTCTTTAGGATGACAATATGTCAATTCAATAACGTCATCGATTACTTCATAAGTTCTAGATCCAGGAAGATCAATCTTATTCAAAACCGGAATAATAGTTAAATTATTCTCCAAAGCTAAGTATAGGTTAGAAATAGTTTGAGCTTGTATACTTTGAGAAGCATCTACAACAAGTAGAGCCCCTTCACAAGAATAAATAGAGCGAGAGACCTCATAGGAAAAATCTGCGTGTCCAGGTGTATCAATCAAATTGAGAATGTAAGTTTTTCCTCTATAAGCATATGTCATTTGTATAGCGTGACTTTTTATAGTAATTCCTCTCTCTCTCTCTACTTCCATATCATCAAGAAGTTGATCTTTTTTTTCTTGATCAGAAACGGTTTTAGTGAACTCAAGTAATCGATCTGCCAGAGTACTTTTTCCGTGATCTATATGGGCAATAATACAAAAGTTACGTATGTATTCACTCATAGTTTTTTAAAACGTCAAAAATTTTTAGACCTAATATTTTTTATTTTAAATGATATAAAATGAATGAAAAAAACTTCATTGAAAAAATTATAGAAGAAGATTTAAGAAAGGGGTTTACTAAAGAAAAGCTTCACTTTCGTTTTCCTCCAGAACCTAACGGATATCTTCATATAGGACACGCTAAGGCTATTTGTCTAAATTTTGGTTTAGGAGAAAAATATAGAGTACCCGTAAATTTGCGGTTTGATGATACAAATCCAACAAAAGAGAAAAATTCTTATGTAGAAGAAATTAAAAAAGACATACAATGGCTAGGTTTTAAATGGGATAAGGAATGTTACGCTTCCGATTATTTCGAAGATTTATACAAATGGAGTCAATCTCTTATAAAATTTGGCAAGGCATACGTGGAGGAACAAACAAAAGATCTTATTAATTCTAATAGAAAGACGCCTTTTGAAGTTGGAATTTCAAGTCCTTTTAGAACTCGTTCTATAGAAGAAAACCTAAATTTATTTAAAAGTATGAAATACGGAGAATTTGAAGAAGGAAGTTATGTGCTTAGAGCAAAGATAGATATGAGTTCTTCTAACATGAATTTGCGTGACCCAATCATGTATCGAATTCTTAAAAAAGAACATCACCATACTAAAAATAAGTGGTGCATTTATCCAACTTATGATTGGGCACATGGGCAATCAGATTATATCGAAAAAATATCCCATTCTTTATGTTCTCTTGAATTTGAAAATCACAGGCCTCTATATGATTGGTATTTGGATCATATACCTAAAAAAGAAGACCAAATCCGTCCTAAGCAAATAGAATTTTCCAGACTTAACCTAAGTTATACTATTTTGAGCAAAAGAAAGCTTCATCGTATAGTGGAAGAAGGGGTAGTCAGAGGATGGGACGATCCTCGCATGCCTACCTTAAGAGGTTTAAGAAGAAGAGGATATACAGCTAAATCTATAAGAGATTTTTGTAATAGGATAGGGATAGCAAAACGAGATAACTTAATTGACCTATCTTTACTAGAATTTTTTATTAGAGAACATTTGAACGTAATCACCCAGAGAGCTATGGTGGTACTTGATCCTATTGAATTAGTCATTGATAACTATCCAGATAGTTATGTGGAATGGGTTAATGGTGAAAAAAATACGGAAAACCCAAAAATTCCTTTTTCAAAGTTTTTATATATAGAAAGAGATGACTTTATGGAAAATGCTTCTAAAAGATTTTTTCGTTTAACTCTAGATCAAGAAGTTAGGCTCAAAAATGCCTATATTATAAAAGCAGTTAAAGCAGTTAAAGATATTAATGGAAAAATTGTAAGAGTCCACTGTTTGTATGATCCACATAGTAAATCAGGTAGTGTAAAGAATAGAAATATTAAAGTAACTTTGCATTGGGTTTCTATAAAGCATTCTTTTGAAATAGAAGTACGTTTATATAATAATCTTTTTTTAGAAGAAAATCCAGAAGTAAATAAGGTAAGAGACTTTATGGATTTTTTAAATCCAAATTCTCTAAAAATTGTACATGGTTACGCAGAACCCTCTTTAAGATTAGCTAAAGATGGGGATCAATTTCAATTCCAACGCTTAGGTTATTTTTGTGTTGATAGCTCAAAGGGTAAACTGGTATTCAACAAAACCGTTTGTTTGAAGAATAAAGTGTTCTAATTTTACTAGAGTTGATGAATCTTGTCTATCTTTAGATATCTTTATCTTAATTAATAGATATCTTAATATCTTTTCTTATACTGTGGTTAGCTTTTTTGAAGGTCTAAAGATTGCATTCATTTTGTAATATAGATCGTTTTTTCATTGAATCGTATACTAAATTTATTAAATCTATCAGATAAAAAAAATCTTTTAATGTTTCTAATTTATTCAAAATGTTCTTTAATTTTAAAAAAAGTTATGCTTTTTCAGATTTTATATAATAAAAGCCTAAATTCCTATTAAAATATTTTTAGAAATTTTTTTTAAAACTTTATTGGCATAAAGAGAGAACACAGATTCTGTATCAGAATGAAGATCTTCTACTATAGGTATTTCCCCTAAAAAGGGAAGCCCAAGTTCAATAGAAAGTTTTTTCGCACCTTTTTTACCAAATGGGAAATATTTTTTTGGGGTATCTTTTCTTTTGAAAAAAGCCATATTTTCTACTATTCCAAGTATAGGAACGTTTATCTCCTTTAGCCTAAACATATTGATAGTCCTTTTAACATCAGCCAAAGATAGCTTTTGAGGTGTACTAACCACAATAGCTCCGGAAATGGGAAGCTCCTGAAAAAGAGAAATATGGATGTCCCCCGTTCCAGGTGGAAAATCTACAACTAAGAAATCTATATTTCCCCAATAAGAATCTCTTATTAATTGTCTCAATGCTTTAACTGCCATTGGACCACGCCATAAAACTGCTTTATTAAGATTAGCAAAAAAACCTAAAGATAACATCTTTACTCCATAATTTTCATGAGGTTTTATTTTTTCTTTTCCTTCTCTAAAGATAGAAGGGACTCTAACATTTTCCGAATTAAACATTATAGGAATAGAAGGCCCATATACGTCAGCATCTAATATGCCAACTTTAAAACCCATTTTAGATAAGGTTATGGTAATATTAACGGCTAAAGTAGATTTTCCCACTCCTCCTTTTCCAGAAGCAAAAGCTATTATACTTTTTACGCCTTGTATTTTTCTACAAGTACTCTGATGATTAATTACTGTATTAATTTTTATTTTTGTGTTTATAGCTTTAGCAATATCATATTCAAGTTTTTTTTTCGCTAGCATAGCTGGCAAGTATATATGAAATACAATCTCCTCTTTAGAGAAAAAAATCTCAAGAATAGATTGATTATCTACAATATTAATCTCCTGCCCGTAAATATAAATTTCCTTTAAAAATTTTATCATTCTTTCTCTATCCATGTTCTTTAATAAACTAAAGAAAACCCTAAAGCTTTCCTAACTTTGCATATCGTATATATGGCAATTTTTCTAGCTTTTTTAGCACCAAAGTGGAAAATATCATCTAGATAATTTCTTTTTTTGAGAAAAATATGAAACTTTTTTCGTTCAAAATAAAATCTATTTAAAATAAGTTCATACAAGACTTTCTTTGCTTGACTATATCCATACCCACCATTTAAATAACGTTCTCTCATTTCCTCCACTTCTTCTTTAGAAGCGAGCAATCTATAAATAGAAAAAATGCTATCCACATAAGGATCCTTAGGATCTTCTAAAGATTTGCTATCAGTTCGTATACTCATAATCTGGTTTTTTAAATCCTCTTTAGTGGAAAATATATCAATTATATTACCTCTGGATTTACTCATTTTATATCCATCTGTTCCAGGCACTGATTTCGCTTCTTCTTGTATCTTAGCCTTAGGTAGTACAAAAATTTTTCCCATTTTTCTATTGAAACGATCTGCGATATTACGAGTAATCTCTAAATGTTGGAACTGATCTTTTCCTACTGGAACTATTTTAGCATTATAAAGTAAAATGTCAGAAGCCATCAATATTGGATAAGAGAAAAGTCCTACGCTTATATCTTGGTTGTACTTATCTTTAAAAGAATGAGATAAAGTAAGACGTTTATAAGGAAAAAAACAACTCAAATACCAAGCTAACTCAGTTACCTCGGGCACATCAGATTGTCTGTAACAGACAACTTTATCCAAAGGTAGCCCAAAGGCTAAAAAAGCTGATAAAACACGATAAGTATTCTCTTTTATAATTTCTGAATCTTTAATATTCGTTAAACTGTGTAAATCTGCGATAAGTATAAAAGAAGGATTTGAAGAAATATTGGTCATTTTAATGGTTGGTAAAATAGCTCCAAGTAAATTCCCTAAATGTGGGGTTCCAGTACTTTGGATCCCAGTTAAAACTCTCATCTTTTTTTTGTTCCTCCAATAATTTCTAAAATCTCTTTGGTAATAGCTTCTTGTCTTATTTTGTTAGAACTCAATGTTAGCTCAGATTTTAAATCTGAGGCATTTTCAGTAGCTATATGCATGGCTGTCATTCTAGCTGTATTTTCCGATACAGTTGATTCCAAAAAAGCTTTGATAAAATTTATTCTTAATATCATTGGGATAATATAATCAAAAATTCTTTCTTTTGAAGGTTCAAAAAGAAAGTTAACATCTTCTCCATATGAGAAAGAAAAAGGTAGAAATCGCTTTTTAATGGTTTTTTGATATTTCATACTTTTTGGTGTATTATACACTAAATATATTGATAAAAAATCCATGTTAAAAAACTTTTGCATTAGTTTATTTGACAGAAGAGATATTTTAGAAATTTTATTTTCGTTTAATATTTTATATTTTTTTTTTGAAAAAAAATCTATTCCTTTTTTTCCTATTATCATTAGATGAATTTCTTTGGAAGATTTTGTCTTTAGAAGATTTTCCATCATACGGAAGATGGAGGTGTTAAAAGTTCCGCATAATCCCCTTTGCGAAGTAAATACAACGAATAATGATTTTTTGGATAAATTTCTTGAAAAATATCTATTACCCCAAGAATAGCTCATTTTTTTTAATATCTCTTCCAGCTTATTTACATAATGACAAATACGATAAAGTATTTCCTGATATTTTTTAAGTTTTGCTGCTGAAACGACTTTCAGAGCATAGGTAATTTGCATGATAGAAGACACTGAATGGATCCTCCCTTTTATTTCCTTTAACCCTAAAGACATGATAGATTAGGAATGCTTATATTTAATACTTAATTGTAAGGCAATTTTCTCCAAAACATCTGTCAACTTATCATTTAAAATTCCTTTTTCTAAACCAGAAATTACATCATTATGCTGATTATTCAAATAACTTAAATATTCTTTTTCAAAATCTTTTACTTTATTTACAGGAATATCTTTCAGAAGATTTTTTGTACTAGCATATACAAGTGCTATTTGATCAGATATTTTATATGGTGAATTAATTGCTTGATTAAGTAATTCTACATTACAACGACCTTTATGAATTAGAGATATAGTTGTGGTATCTAAATCAGAACTAAATTTGGAAAATCCCTCTAATTCTCTAAACTGTGATTGATCCAATTTAAATGTTCCAGATAGTTTTTTCATAGATGCAATCTGAGCTTCTCCTCCTACCCTAGAAACAGAAATTCCTTCATTAATTGCTGGACGAACTCCAGCATTGAACAAATCTGACTCCAGAAAAATTTGGCCATCAGTTATGGATATAACATTTGTAGGAATATAAGAGGAAACATCTCCATATTGTGTTTCTACAATAGGCAATGCTGTTAACGATCCTCCCCCTTTAACAAACTTTTTAAGAGAATCTGGTAAATCATTCATTTGTCTAGCAATGACATCATCTTCAATAATTTTAGCGGATCTCTCAAGTAGACGAGAGTGTAAATAAAAAACATCTCCAGGATAAGCTTCTCGTCCTGGAGGACGATTAAGAAGTAAAGAAACTTCCCTATATGAAACAGCTTGTTTGGAAAGATCATCGTAAATAATCAACGCAGATTTTCCCATATCTCTAAAAAATTCCCCTATAGACGTTCCTGCAAAAGGAGCGAAAATTTGCATAGCTGCTGGATCTGCAGATCCAGCAACAACTAAAACTGTATAAGATAGAGCACCATGCTCTCTAAGAGTTTTTAGAATACCAGCAACAGAAGATCCTTTTTGACTTATAGCTACATAGATGCAATATATGGGATTGCCACTATCATAAAGTCTTTTTTGATTAAGGATAGTATCAATTGCTAGGGTCGTTTTACCAGTTTGTCTATCCCCAACTATAAGTTGGCGTTGCCCCCGTCCAATTGGAACCATAATATCTATTGCTTTAATTCCTGTATGCAAAGGCTCATTTACTGGTTGACGATAAATTACGCCAGGCGCCTTTCGTTCTAAAGGTAATTCAAAAAGTTTACCTTGAATAGGGCCTTTTCCGTCGATAGGATTTCCGATAGCATTAACCACACGTCCAAGCATTCCTTCCCCTACATAAATGCTAGCTATGCGCCCGCTTCTTTTGACTATATCTCCTTCTCTAATATTATCTGAAGGACCTAGAAAAACTACACTGACATAATCTTCCTCAAGATTAAGGACAATCCCTTTTATACCAGTATGGAATTGAACCAACTCTCCAGAACAAACTTTTTCCAAGCCGGAAACTCTAGCAACGCTATCTCCATTTTGGAAAACAAATCCTGATTCGGAATATTCAATATTGGAGCTAAATTCAGAAATTCTATGTTTTATCAATTCCGATATTTCAGATGGTTTTATTTCCGACATATCAATTTTTCATTTCCTCACGCTTGGAGTTTTCCCCTAACCTGAGAAATCAGTCCTAAAACACTAGCATTCCAACACCTGTTTTCTACATAAAGTAAAAAACCCCCAATAATTTCTTTATGAACTTGGCATTTAAGCATGTACTTTTTTCTATACTTATCTCTAAGTATTTTTTTTATAATTTTTTCACAAAAATAATTTTCTATAGATGCTGAAGTAATAATCTTTATCCTTAATATATTTAAACGGTAAAGCCTTTGATATTCCTTGGCTATCTTAGATAGATGGGATTCCCTTCTTTGCTCAATTACAAGCCTAATAAATATTTGAGATACTTTGGAAAAATTTTTGAATAATTCTTGGTAAATTCGTAATTTACTTTTTTTGCTGAAGCTTTTGAAAAATGAGAATAAATCTTTATTTTTTTGAAAAATATCATATAGATTTTTCATTTCTGAAAGTACAGAATCAAAACAGTAATTTTCCTTAGCATATTTGAAAAGACCCTTAGCATAAATTTTAGCTATATTCGTAGCTTTGGTATCAATTAAATTCATCAATCAATTTCTGAATAAATTCTTTTTGTTTATTTTCTTTACTTAATTCCTGCTTTAGCAATTTTTCGGAAATCCTAATAGATATTTCGGCTATATGTTTTTTCAAAGAATTTATAGCAACAGATTTCTCGTTTTTTATAACATCTATAGCTTGTTCAAGCATCCTTTCACTTTCAATTTGGGACTTTTCCAGTGCCTCTAACTCTATCTTTTCTTTTATGGAGAGAGCCTCTTTTAAAAGAAAATCTCGTTCTATGCAAGCTTCTCTTAAAATTTTATCTTTTTTAATCATCAAGAATTTTAATTCTTGATTAGCTTGTCTTGCTTTCTCTAAGTCAGAGAATATTTTTTTTTCGCGTTTTTCAATAATTTCTATAAGATGCTTCCACGCAAATCTCCTTAGTAAAACTAATAAAATAATAAAAATAATTGTTTGCCAAATAATTAATCCTTCGGAAGGAGCTAACAAATCCATAAAAAGTATTGCTATTTAAGAACAGCAAGAAGAGCGGTAACAACACCGAAAAGAGCCGCTCCCTCTATTAGAGCTGCAGAAATTATCATAGATGCCTGAATCTTTCCAGAAGCTTCTGGTTGTCTTGCTATAGCTTCCATCGCAGAACTACCTATTTTTCCTATTCCAAATCCAGCCCCTATAACAACTAATCCAGTACCTATAACTGTCAAACCAACGTATATAAAATTTGATTCCATTTTACTCTTCTAGCTGATGATGTTCCACAATAGTCATTCCAATAAACAAAGAAGATAAAGCTGTAAAAATAAAAGATTGTAAAAAAGCAACCAATATTTCAAGAACTGAAACAAGTAGGGAAAAAGCTAATGAAAAGACTGCGATAGATATACTCTTTAAAATGAAAATGAGAAAAATAAAACTTATTAACACAATGTGGCCTGCTGTTACATTGGCAAATAGCCTAATGCATAATGTTACTGGTCTTATAAGTATCTCTGCTATTTCTATAGGAAATAAAATGAATCTAACAAAAAGAGGAACCCCCTCATTCCAAAGTACATGTTTCCAATAAGTTTTACTAGAGTTGAAGTTTACCGTAAAAAAAGTTATACTAGATAAAGCTAATGTAACACTAATGTTTCCTGTAAAATTGGACGATCCAGGTAAAAGACCTAAAAGATTATTTATAAAAATAAAAAAAAATAGAGTTAATAAAAAAGGAAGATAAGAGTGATACTTTTCTAATCCCAGAGTGGGAATAGCAATTTCATCACGTACGAAAGAAACCGAAAATTCAAGAATTTTTTCAGATAGAAAAAAGACAAAAATAAATAGAATTAGAGAAGAAATTATAGACGTTAATACGTTTTTAGTTACGGAAAAATCTAATGGGTTTTCATTAACAGGATGGCCATATAAATCTAAAACTAAGTAGCCGTAATAATTAGTCTTGTATATTCTATCTTGAAAGAATCTGTAGTAGCAATGGTTGCCTTCTATAAATTTATTTCCATGATTAAATACTGACGAAAGAAAAATACGAAACCCTCTATCCCATAAAATTATCGGAAGAGAAATTATCATTTCTTTTCCAAAAAGATGCCATTCATGAGAATCTTTTATATGATCTAAGATGCCCTTAGATGGATTAAAATGATTTGATTTAGGCGGAGAATTCTTAGCGAGAAAAAAAAATAGAAGAAAGGAAACATAATAAAAAAATATCTTCAAAAGTTTTTTATTTTAAAACCTCTTTTACAGAAGAGACTACTTCTTCTAGAGTAGGGAACCAATATTCCATCAAAGCAGATGAATAAATAGCTGGAACATCTGGTAATGTTATCCTTTTTATAGGAGCATTAAGACTATCAAAAGCTTTTTGTTGCATAACATAGGATATCTCAGCAGAAATAGAAGCTAATGGCCAAGATTCTTCAAGCAGAACTAGTTTCTTGGTTTTCCTTACAGAAGTTAATATTGTATCAAAATCCAAGGGACGTACTGTCCTTAGATCAATTAACTCCACTTCAACATTATCTGAAGATAATTTTTCAATAGCTTTGAATGCTACTTTTAAAATTTTTCCAAATGAAACTAGCGTTACATCATCTCCTTTTTTTTTGACACTAGCTAGTCCAATAGGGACAAGATATTCTTCATCTGGAAGGAACATAGTATCACTATACATATGTTCAGATTCCATAAAAATAACAGGATCATCATCCCTAATAGCAGCCTTTAAAAGGCCTTTAGCATCATAAGGATTTGAGGGAACGATTACCTTTAATCCAGGACAGTTAGCATACCAATTTTCAAAAGATTGAGAATGCGTGGCACCTAATTGTCCTGCTGATGCAGTTGGACCTCTAAAAACTATAGGAATATTCCACTGCCCCCCACTCATTTGATAAATCTTAGCAGCATTATTGATAATCTGATCAATCGCTATTAAAGAAAAATTAAATGTCATAAATTCAATGATAGGCCTACACCCATTCATAGCTGAACCAATTCCAATACCAGAAAATCCTAGTTCTGAAATTGGTGTATCTATTACTCTTGCTGGTCCAAACTCCTCCAGCATTCCCAGAGACGTTTTATATGCTCCGTTGTATTCAGCTACTTCTTCTCCCATTAAATAAACGGTTGGATCCCTTCTCATTTCTTCACTCATCGCTTCCGATATAGCTTCTCTAAAAGTTACTTCTTTCATATTTAAATTTTCACTTTTAACAGGATAGAGTCACTCTATGTTTTATGATAATTATGATAAAAAATTATGAGAAAACTGGTTAAAAATTATTTTATAAGCTTATACTAAGGTAGTTTTTACTTAGATACTATGAACTTTATATACGGTATCCATCCATTAATGGAGGCTATTCAATCAGGTGTAAGGATCTATAAGATCTTAATGAAAAAAAGTTTTAATCAACAAAAGCTTATGCTTTTGATAAAAAGAAATGAAATTCCTCTTCAAATGGTTCCTATAGATAAACTCAATAGACTCACTATAAAAAATCATCAAGGTGTTCTTGCGTTAATTTCTCCAATTAATTTTCATAGAATTGAAAATTTGTTACCTATTTTTTCTGAAAATGGTAAAACTCCTTTACTGTTAATCTTAGACAGAATCACAGACGTCCGAAATTTTGGGGCTATACTTCGCACTGCTGTCTGTGCAGGTACAGATGCCGTAATAATTCCCACTAAAGAAACGCCCTATATTGGAGCAGACTCTATAAAAACTTCTTCAGGTGCCATTTTCAGAATACCTATTTGTAAAGAAAATGATCTAAAAAAAACTATTTTTTTTTTAAAAAATTCTGGAATTAGAATTTTAGCAGCCACTGAAAAAGCTAAAAGGCTTTTGTGGGAAGAAAATCTTACCGTACCTTTAGCCTTTATTATGGGAAGTGAAAAAAATGGAATCCAGAATAAATATATAACTATTTGCGATGATAAAATAAAAATTCCTGTGCAAGGTGTTAATTCACTTAACGTTAATACAGCATGCGGGATTGCCCTATATGAAACCTTGAGACAACGTACTATTCGCTCCTAAATTGACCTAAATTGAGTCAAAAATCGAATATCATTATCAAAATATAATCGTATATCGTTTATTTGATAAAGCAAAAGTGCAATACGTTCAATACCTATACCAAAAGCAAATCCAGAATAAACTTCTGGGTCTATTCCAACATTTTTCAAAACCTTTGGATTAACCAAACCGCAACCCATAACTTCTAACCAAGGACCATTACTTGATAATTGTATATCTATTTCTGCACTAGGCGCTGTAAATGGAAAATAGGAAGGTCTTACTCTAATTTTTGAATTTACAAAAATAGAATGTTTCAAATATTGAATGGTTTGTTTTAGATCTGCGAAAGAAACCCCTTTATCCACAAATAACCCTTCAATTTGATGGAACATGCAATGCGAATGAGAGGATATTACTTCATTTCTATAAACTCTTCCATAAGAAATAATTCTAATTGGAGGGGGATTATTTTTCATGTATCTAATTTGAACTGAAGAAGTATGTGTTCGCAATAAAATATCCGGATTTTTTTCAATAAAAAAAGTGTCTTGCATTTCTCTAGCAGGATGCTGTTCAGGAAAATTTAAAGCAGTAAAATTATGCCAATCATCTTCAATTTCTGGACCCTGGCATAAAAGAAATCCAATTCTTTCAAAAATTTTCACAATTTTATTCTTCACTATAGAAATAGGATGTCTAGCTCCTAGTTCCCAAGAATAGCCTGGAAGGGTTAAGTCCATTTCCTCTGATTTGTTGTTTTCCTCTGAAAGTTCTTTCTTGTTCTTCTGTATTATATCCAATACAATTCTTTTTAGCAAATTAATGCTCCCTCCAAACCTTTTTTTTTCTGTTTTTGAAAAATTTTTTAATTCTCCAAATAGGGTTGGAATTAGCCCATTTTTACCTAGGTACTTAATCCGGAAATCTTCGATATCTTGAAGCTTTACAGCGTGGAAACCTGACGCTTCTTTTTGAATTTCTTTTATTTTTTTTATCATATATGCTTCAATGAGAAAAAGAGATAAACTTCTTCAAGAAGTTATCGAATCTGAATATAAATACGGTTTCTATACAAATATTGAATGCGATAAGTTTGCAAAAGGGCTAAATGAGAAGGTTATCCATTCTATTTCTAAAAAAAAAAAAGAACCAGAATGGATGCTACAATGGAGGTTAGATGCCTTTTGCATTTGGAAAAAAATTTCAGAGCCTAAATGGGGTAATATAAAATATAAAAGGCAAAATTTTCAAGAGATTAGTTATTATTCTGCACCTAAAACTAAATTGAATAACTTGGAAGAAGTTGATCCTGAATTGAGGGATACCTTAAACAAGCTTGGTATTACTATTGAAGAACAAAAAATACTCCAAGGTGTAGTTGCGGTAGATGTAGTAATGGATTCCGTTTCGTTAGGTACAACCCTTAAAAAAATTCTTTTTGAAAAAGGTATAATTTTTTGCTCAATTAGCGAAGCTATTAGAAAATATCCAGAATTGATAAAAAAATACATAGGAAAAGTAGTGCCTAAAGAGGATAATTTTTATTCGGCCCTTAATTCTTCTGTGTTTTCTGACGGATCTTTTTGTTATATTCCGCAAGGAATACGATGTCCAATAGAGCTTTCTACCTATTTTAGAATCAATGAAAGTGGAACAGGACAGTTCGAAAGGACTCTAATTATAGCAGATAAAAATTCTTATGTAAGCTATCTTGAAGGATGTACAGCTCCTATACGAAATGAAACCCAATTACACGCAGCTGTAGTAGAACTTATTGCCTTAGAAAATTCAGAAATAAAGTATTCTACTATTCAAAATTGGTATCCAGGAAATAAAAAAGGCAAGGGAGGAGTATATAATTTTGTCACTAAAAGAGGTTTATGTGAAAAAAATGCTAAAATTTCTTGGACTCAAGTAGAAACAGGATCATCTATTACGTGGAAATATCCATCTTGCATTTTAAAAGGGGATAACTCTTTTGGAGAATTTTATTCTTTATCTATAACTAGGAATTTTCAGCAGGCTGATACAGGTACTAAAATGATCCACATTGGTAAAAACACTAGAAGCACTATTATTTCCAAAGGAGTTTCATCTGGAAAAGCGCAAAACAATTATAGAGGTTTAGTTAAAATATCTTCAAAAGCAAAGAATGCAAGAAATTTTTCTCAATGTGATTCATTGCTACTCGGTAATAAGTGTGGAGCCCATACTTTTCCTTATATAGAAGTAAAAAACCCCGAGTCTATGGTTGAGCATGAAGCAACTACCTTAAAAATAGAGGTAGAACAAATTTTTTATTGTAATCAAAGAGGAATCGATAAAGAAAAAGCTATATCACTTATTATTGGGGGATTTAGTCGTATCGTTCTTAAAAAATTGCCCCTGGAATTCGCAGTAGAAGCACAGAAACTTTTAGAAATTTCTTTAGAAGGAACAATAGGTTAAGGTATTTTATTATGTTAAAAATTATTGATTTGCATGTTTCTTTAGAAAACAAAGAAATTCTTAAAGGTGTTAATCTAGAAATACAAGCGAATCAAGTCCATGCTCTAATGGGACCAAACGGTTCTGGAAAAAGCACGCTTTCATCAGTAATTGCTGGAAAAAAAGAGTATAAGGTAACAAAGGGAGCTATTTTTTTTGAAAAAAAAAACATTTTAGATATGTCTCCGGAAAGTAGAGCGCATTTGGGAATATTTCTTTCTTTTCAAGATCCAGTTGATATACCTGGAATATCTGTAATAAATTTTATAATAACTGCTGTTAATTCCCTTAGAAAAGCTAAAAAAATGGAAGAAATTACATCAGTAGAAATTCTTAAAAAAGTTCGGAAGTATTCTAAAATACTAGGAATTGATGAAAAAATACTATACAGGTCTTTAAACGAAGGTTTTTCTGGAGGTGAGAAAAAGCGTAATGAAATTCTTCAAATGAGTATTCTAAATCCTAAATTCATTATACTTGATGAAACGGATTCAGGATTAGATATAGATTCTCTTCGTGTTGTTTCCAATCTCATTAATGCAATGAGAAGTATTAAAAATGCTATTTTAATCATTACCCATTATCAAAGAATTTTGGAATATGTTACTCCAGATTATGTCCATATTTTGGATAATGGAAAGATTATAAAATCAGGGGGAAAAGAGATCGCTTTTAATCTTGATAAAATGGGATATGAATGTATTCGAAAAGAGCATAAAGTTTAGTTAATGGAAAAGACCTCAGAATATATTTATCGGTTGCAATGTATAGCTTTTGATTTCTTTAGAAAGAAGGGCTTCCCTTCTTCCAGAGAAGAAGATTGGAAATACACTGATTTAAAAAAAATTCTTTCAAAGGAATATGGGTTCTTTCTTACGGAGAAACAGGAAGATAGATCTGAAGATATAAAAAAAAATCTATTCAAGAATTTTGATAGTTATCGTATAATTTTTGTCAATGGTGTTTTCCATTCTTCCCTATCTAAGATAATGGATAAAAACGTATTTAGATTATATGATGCCTTTTCAAGTTCAAGGCATCAATCAATCATTGAAAAATTTTACGCAAAAATTGCCCCTAAAAAGGAATCTTTTGTGGCTCTAAATACATCTTTTGCTAAAGATGGAGTTTATGTATATCTTCCAAAGAAAACATTAGTCAAAAAACCTATTGAAATCCTTTATTTTTTTACTTCTAAAATTAACTTTCCAAGAAATCTTATAGTCTTAGAGGAAGATTCTTTTGTCCAGATTATAGAAAGACATCAATGTCTGAACAAGAAAAATGAAGCTTTAAATAATGCTTTAAATAATTCAGTAACAGAAATTTATGCATCTACTAATAGTAAAATAAAATATCTTAAAATTCAAGATTGTCCTGTGAAAAGTTCATTGATGGACAATACTTTCATCGTACAAAAAAAGAACAGTTCTTTCTCTATCCATACTTTTTCAATTCAAGGAAGTTTAATTAGAAATAATCTACATCTTTCTCAGAATGATGAGGGAGTTAATTCTCAATTAAAGGGATTAAGCATTTCTCTAAAAGAGGGGATAATTGATCATCATACTTTCGTAGATCATCGTTATCCAACTTGCAATAGTTATGAACTTTACAAAAGCATTTTTTCTGGAAAAGCTAAAGGAGTTTTTAATGGAAAAATAGTAGTAAGTAAAAAAGCTAAAAAAATTAATGCTTTTCAAAAAAGCGTTAATATTCTCCTATCTAAAGAATCTTGCATAAATGCAAAACCCCAGTTGGAAATATTTGCTGATGATGTTAAGTGCTCGCATGGTTGTACGGTTGGGCAGTTAAGCGAATCAGCTTTATTTTATTTACGCTCCAGAGGTATCCCAGAAAAAAAGGCAAAGGATTTGATGCTACTATCTTTCATTAAAGAAATATTAGATGATGATATGGAGTTCATTGGTAAAATTGTTCGTAAAAATCTCAATATCTTGGAATAAGAACTAAAATGTATTCAAAAGAAGAATTCATAAATATACGTGATCAATTTACCATTTTGTCAAGAAATATTTACGGAAGACCATGCATTTACCTAGATAATGCAGCTACTACTCAAAAACCCAAAAAAGTAATTAAAGCCATAGAAGACTATTACCAAGAAATCAATTCCAATGTGCATAGGGGTACTCATTACCTTAGCCAGAAAGCTACTGAAACTATGGAAAAAAGCAGAATCAAAATACAAAAATTCATTTGTGCTGAATATTCTAACGATATTATTTTTACTAGAGGAGCTACTGAAGCGATTAATTTAGTTGCATATGGGATGATGCCCCTTATAAAAGAGGGAGATGAGATAATCGTTTCTCAAATGGAACACCATTCTAATATTGTACCCTGGCAAATAATTTGTAAGGGTACAGGAGCTATTTTGAAAGTTATCCCTCTAGATAATAAGAATCAATTATGTATTGAAAGTTTTGAAAAACTTCTTTCAAAAAAAGTGAAAATACTAGCTATTAGTCATATTTCCAATGTTTTAGGAATAGTTAATCCTATTAAATATTTCATTAAAAAAGCGCATCAATATGGAATTATCACTTTAATAGATGGAGCACAAGCTGTATGTAACGATTACGTAAATGTTCAGGATATAGAAACTGATTTTTACGTATTTTCCTCACATAAAATGTATGGACCAACTGGTGTTGGTGTACTTTATGGAAAAGAATCTTTTTTAGAACAACTTTATCCTTTACACGGAGGTGGAGAAATGATCAAAGAAGTTCTTTTTAAGAAAACTACTTATGCAGATTTACCATTTAGACAAGAAGCTGGAACTCCAAATATAGAGGGAATTATTGCATTGTCAGCTTCCATTGATTTCATTAAGCAGATAAGAATGAAAAAAATAAAAAAACATGAAAAGTTCCTTTTGGATAGAGCTATTTATGGGTTAAAAAATATAAAAGGAATTCTCTTATATGCAGATAATGAACCTAGATCTGGAATTATCTCTTTTAACCTTAAAGACGTTCATTCATTTGACGTGGGAAGTATTCTAGACCAGCTTGGAATTGCAGTGCGATCTGGGCATCATTGCGCACAACCTTTAATACGTTTTTTGGGGGTCAACGGAACTGTTAGAGTAAGTTTTTGTGTATATAATAACGATGAAGAAGTGGACCATTTATGCGAAGGAGTTTTAAAAGCAAAAAAAATGCTTCTCTAGTATTAAGAATATTTTTATTCAAAGAATTCTAGAACATCTCCACTTAGGATATCGTTGTAATTTTTTATAGATACTCCGCATTCCTGTCCATTTTTCACTTCTTTTACATCTTCTTTAAATATCTTTAGAGAACTGAGTTCTCCAGTATAAATAACAACTCCCCCTCTTATATGACGAACTTTAGCTGGTCTTATTATTTTCCCATGTAAAACTATACATCCAGCTATGGATCCTACACTTGGTATTTTGAATACTTCTCGTATTTTAGCCTTTCCGAGAATTTTATCTTTAGGCTTATGTAAATCTTCTATTATCCTTTTTATGTCATCGATTAGGTTATAAATCACCGAATAAAGTTTCATTTGAACCCCTTCATAATTTTTAGACCTAAAAAGAGGTCGTACATTGAATCCAATAATAATAGCATTAGAAGACTTGGCTAAAAGAACATCTGACTCTTTAATAGATCCAACTTCCTTATGTATAATATTTACTTTTATTTCTTCAGTCGATAAACGATGCAGAGCATCTATCAAAGCTTCTAAAGATCCATCTACATCTACCTTAAGGATTATTTTCAATTCTTTGAAATCTTTTAGAAAAAAGCGTTTTTCCACTTCATTCAACATTACCTTTTTTTGGATTAGCATCTTTTGTTCTCTGTTAAACTGGCCCCTACGTATAGCAATACTCTTCACTTCTTTTTCATACTTGAAAACCCTAAATCTATCTCCTGCATTAGGAGCCCCATTTAATCCTATTATGGTAACAGGTTTTGATGGTCCAGCTTCCTTAATAGGAATTCTACGTTCATCTAGAATAACTTTCACTTTACCATAAAAAGATCCAGCTAATAGATAATCTCCAGTTCTAAGGGTTCCTTCCTGAATAAGAACCGTAGAAACATATCCTCTTCCTTTATCTATGGAAGATTCCAGTACAGTACCTGATGATAATTTATTAGGATTAGCTTTAAGATTAAGCATATCAGATGCTGAGATAATTTTTTCCATTAATTTATCTATACCATATCCAGTTTTAGCTGATATTTCTTGGGTTGGAAATTTACCCCCCCATTTTTCTACAAGTATATTCATATTAGAAAGTTGTTCATATATTTTTTCAATTTTATATCCAGTTTTATCTATTTTATTTATGGCAAAAATCATAGGGACCCCTGCAGCTAGAGCGTGATTAATAGCTTCTTTAGTTTGAGGCATTACCTGAGCATCTACTGCAATAACAATAATGGCAATATCAGTAATGAGAACCCCTCTTGCTCGCATAGCAGTGAAGGCTTCGTGTCCAGGTGTATCAAGAAAAGTTACCTCAATCCCTTTTTTTATTTTTACACTGTAAGCTCCTATATGCTGGGTTATACCACCATACTCTCCTGCAATTATATTTGTATTTAGAATATAGTCTAGTAATGAGGTTTTTCCATGATCTACATGTCCCATTACAGATACAACAGGAGGCCTAGATTTTAGATCCTTTTCATTATCTTCTTTTTCCGAATGGAGAAAATCGATGAACTCAATTTTGTATCCAAATTCATCTGCAACAAGCAGAATCGTTTCAGCATTCAGACGCTGATTCATTGTTGCTGGAATACCCAATGACAGACAGGTAACAATAACTTCTCTAGGAGATACTTGCATCATGCAAGAAAACTCGTTTACAGTAATAAACTCGGTAACTTTCAACTCCTTATAATTCTTTTCTTTTATTTTTTTTAAATTTTTTTTTCCTAATCTTTCTAATTCTAATTGGTTAAGCTTTTTTTTATTTTTAAATTTTGATTTTTCTTTTCTATGTTTTTTAGATTTTCTATTATTTTCCTTTAAAAAAAAGTTTCTTTTCCCCACTTTTTTAGTTTTTTATTCCTGAGACGTTCTTTTTTAATTTTCATCATCTATATAAAATTTGTAGCGGGGGCAGGATTCGAACCTGCGTCCTTCGGATTATGAGCCCGATGATCTACCTCTGCTCTACCCCACATATATTGTAAAGATAAGAATTTTTAGAAAAAAAATCAAATTTTGTAAAAAAGTACTATATAACTAAAAATAATAAATAATGCACAGAAGAGATTAGAAAGGTTTTATATACGTTACTGCCCACGACTGGATTCGAACCAGTACATCTTTTCAGATACCACCACCTCAAGATGACGTGTCTACCAATTTCACCACGTGGGCTAAAATTTTAAAAAAATGAAAATAGCATTGATTGGTTATGGAAAAATGGGAAAAGCTGTTGAAGAGATTGCTTTAAAACGTGGTCATCAAATCGTTTTTGCTTCTTCTTCTACTCCTGATGCTAAGAAACTTAATACATCAGAGATGGTTCTAGAATTCAGTAGGCCTGAAGTAGCTTTTGAAAATATTAAAATTTGTTTAAAAAACCATATCCCTATTGTTTGTGGTACAACCGGATGGTTAGAAAAGTTTAAAGAGGTGGAATACATTTGTAGGGAATATAACGGATCTTTCTTGTATTCTTCTAATTTTAGTTTAGGAATGAATATATTTTTTGAGATTAATCGAAAACTGGCTAGATTAGTAAGGCCTTCCGAGTTTAAAGTAGAAATCCTCGAAATTCATCATGTTCAAAAGTTAGATTACCCAAGTGGTACATCTATATCCTTAGCTAAGGATATAGTATCTGAAAGTAGAAAAAAGTATAGTTGGATTTTCGGCAAATCAAAAAAAAAGGATAAAATATCTATTTTTTCAAAACGAGTTGAAAACGTTCCTGGAATACATACTGTAACTTACAGAACAGCAGTTGATGAAATCAAAATTACACATAAAGCTTTTAGTCGTAAAGGGTTCGCTCTAGGTGCAGTACTAGCTTCAGAGTGGATTGTAAATAAAAAGGGATTTTTTTCTATGAAAAATGTTTTAGGAATTGATAATGAGTAATTATATCATTGTCTTTTTTCTCATCCAAGGGATTCATTTTCTGGGAACTTATAGGTTATATAAAAAAGCTGGAAGAAAATATTGGGAAGCTGCTTTGCCTTTTTACAATCTTATTGTAATGCTAAAAATTGTTAATCGTCCAATTTATTGGTTTCCAATTTTCTTTGTACCAATTATTTGCACAGTAATGTTCCCTCTATTATGGATCTATTTTATTCAATGTTTTGGAAAAACTAGGAATAGAGACTATATTCTAGTGATACTAACATTAGGTTTATATATTTTTTATTTGAACTATGATAATAATATAAATTTTTTGGCTCCAAAAAAAGAGCCCATTTTTTCAGTTTTTCTATCTTCTATAATTTTATCATCTTTTATTCACATATATCTTATTCAGCCATTTACCATACCAACATCTTCGATGGAGAAAACTTTATTAGTTGGAGATTTTATTTTTGTAAGTAAAATACACTATGGATTACGCATGCCTATAACTCCAATAAGTTTCCCACTTTTGCATAACAGATTACCATTTTTTGGCATTCGTACTTATTTAAAGTGGATTAGATTACCCTACTTGCGTCTTCCATCTATAACTCACATTAAACGTTCTGATATTATCGTATTCAATTTTCCCCATTCATCTTATACCGATACAGATAGAAAAGATCATTATATAAAACGATGTATCGCTATTCCAGGCGACACCTTAGAAATACGTAGATCTATTTTATTTATAAATGGTAAAAAAGAAAGATTGTCCAAAAATGCAAAAAGAAAATATTTATATATTCTTAGGACCTTAAGGTCTCTAAACAAAATAATGCTTTCAGTAGTAGAAGCTAAATTAATCAGAACCCTGAATGAAGTAGTTTCAGTAAACAGATATATTATACCAATATACAAAAGTCAAAAATTTTTATTTCCTAAAAATTTTAGTTGGAATTTAGACTTTTACGGTCCGTTAAAAATTCCTAAGAAAGGAGATCATATAATGCTAAATTATGATAATATCAACCTTTATAAAGACATTATAAATATATATGAAAATAACTACTTAAAAATAAAAGGAAAAAAATTTTATATTAACAATATGGAAACTTATGAATATGTTTTTCATCAAAACTATTATTTCATGATTGGAGATAATTGGTATAATTCATTGGATTCCCGTTTTTGGGGATTTGTACCAGAAGACCATATTGTAGGAAAACCAATTTTGACTTGGATGAGTATTTATTGGGATAATACCAAGAACGTATTTAAATGGAAATTAAGATTGGAGAGAATAAAGTGCTTTTAGAATCAAATTCAAAATTTCCTTGTATTCTATAGGAGAAAACCATAGAATAGAAGAATCTCTTCTAAACCAGGTAATTTGTTTCTTCGCGTAAATAAGCGAATTTTTTTTTATTTCATTTACAGCCTGATAAAAGTCGGAATGTCCGTCTAGATAATAGAAAAATTCTTTATATCCTATAGTTTTTAAGGCATTTAAATGCCTACAATTAGACCATATACGTGCTTCTTCAAGTAAACCATTTTTTATCATTTTGTCAACTCTTTGATCTATTCTCTTAGAAAGTACTGCAGTAGGCAATATAAGACCAATTTTAATAACCTTTATGTTTTTCCTTCTTCTTTTCTTTAGAAAATAAGAAAACGGTCTTCCACTAGATTCAATGACACTTAAAGCACGAATCATCCTATGTGGATTATTCAAGTCTACCGTTTTATAATAACATGGATCTCTCTTTTTAAGATAATCTTGTAAAAAATGCAATCCCTTTCTTTGAAAGAATGAAATCCATAAGTTTTTTATTTCGCTAGATACTTCTGGAAATATATCTAAACCTTCAAGTAGAGCTTTTCCATATAAACATGATCCACCTACAACGAATACTGCATTGTATCTTGAAAAGATTTCATCTAGCTTTTCTGAAGCATCTCTTTCAAAACTTCCTGCATTATAGGTTTGATACACACTTAAGTGTTCTATGAAATGGTGGGGAACTATTTTAAGTTCTTCTTTTGAAGGTTTAGCAGTTCCAATTACAAGCTCTTTATAAAATTGTCTAGAATCACAAGATATAATTTCAAAACCTAAGGTTTTTGCTAGTAAAATTGAAAGAGATGTCTTGCCTACTGCAGTAGGACCTAATATTGATATTATATGCATAGTTTTGTTAGCTTTCCATAAAGCCAATAATCGGCTAAAACTAAGGCAGCCATAGATTCCACAATAGGGACAGCTCTAGGCAGAACACAAGGATCATGCCGTCCTTTTCCTTTGGAAAGGCATATGTTTTCATTTTTATCGATGGTTCTCTGTGTACTCATCAAAGTCGCTATGGGCTTGAAGGCTACGCGAAAATATATGTCAATTCCATTAGATATACCACCTTGAATTCCTCCGGAAAAATTTTTTTTAGTGTTTCCATCAACGTTAAAAATATCATTATGATTATATCCCCACTTCTGAGATCCAGAGAATCCACTTCCGGATTCGAACCCTTTAGCTGCATTAATAGATAACATAGCGCTAGCTAATTCTGCATGAAGTTTATTAAAAATAGGCTCTCCTAGGCCTATAGGGACATTTTTAATAACACAACTTATTACTCCTCCTACTGAATCTCCAGATTTTCTCACTTTTTTAATTAAATCTATCATTTTACTGGAAATATCTGGATCTGGACAGCGTACTGGATTAGATTCTATAGAGTTGAGATTTAGATACCTATAGTTTTTCTCTAAGCTAAAATACTCAACGGAAGAAACGTAAGCAATTATTTTGATGTCTTTTAGCAATTGTTTGGCAATAGATCCTGCAACTACTCTGCAAACTGTTTCTCTAGCAGAATATCTGCCACCTCCTCTATAATCTCTTAATCCATATTTTTTATCATAAGTAAAATCCGAATGGGAAGGTCTATATATAGATTTTATATGCTCATAATCTATTGATTTTTGATTTCTATTGTAAATAAAAAATCCAATAGGTGTCCCTGTCGTAATTCCATTAAAAATTCCGGAGAAGAAGATTACAAAATCATCTTCTCTACGTTGGGTAACAATGGATGATTGTCCAGGTTTTCTTCTAGATAGTTCGTATTGTATTTTTTCAAAATTTATTGAAAGTCCAGATGGACATCCATCTATAATTCCACCTATAGCTACTCCGTGACTTTCTCCAAATGTGGTCAGCTTAAAAAGATTTCCGAAAGTATTCCCTGCCATAATTTTAGAAAAATTAATACGCTGACTTTAATTTGCTTATATTTGTAGCGGTACCTACACAAGCAAGCTCCTGTTAAAATCCTCCAGGTCGGAATGAAGCAAAGGTAAAACGGTAGAGCGGACTTGGTGTAGGTACCCTGCTAATTTATTTAAATGCATCCCATTTAGGAAAAAAGGCAGACGATCCTAGCATTTCTTCAATTCTAATCAATTGATTATACTTCGCCATGCGATCAGAACGAGATGCTGATCCAGTTTTTATTTGAGAAACATTAAAAGCTACCGATAAATCAGATATCGTATAATCTTCAGTTTCTCCAGAACGATGAGACATTATAGTCGTATAATTATGTCTTGATGCATAATTAAGAACCGTCATAGTCTCAGATAGAGTCCCTATTTGATTTACCTTAATCAGGATAGAATTTGCAACTGTTTTTTCTATTCCTTCCTTTAATCTAGAAATATTTGTAACGAATAGATCATCTCCAACTAATTGGACGTTTTTTCCTATCTTTTCAGATAAAAGTTTCCATCCTTCCCAATCGTTTTGATCCATTCCATCTTCAATAGAGATAATTGGATACTTTTCAATAAGCTTAATTAAATAATTCACTTGTTCTTCACTAGAACGTAAACAACCTTTTTCCCCTTCAAAACGAGTATAATCATATTTTCCGTCTAAATAAAATTCGGAAGAAGCGCAATCTAAAGCAAGCATTATTTCTTCAACCGGTTTATATCCTGATTTTTCAATGGATTCTAAAATAGCATCTAATGCTTCTTCAGTACTATCAAATTTTGATGAAAATCCACCTTCATCTCCAACTGAGATACTTAGGTTTCTCCTACGTAAGAGTTCCTTTAGTTGATGAAAAATTTCCACTCCCATTCTAATAGCTTCCGAAAAGCTATTCGCTGATACTGGAACAATCATAAATTCTTGAAAAGAAATAGGAGCATCCGAATGAAGGCCTCCATTAACTATATTCATCATAGGAACAGGCATAATATGAGCATTTATTCCACCTATATAACGGTATAAAGGAATCCCAATATCAGCTGATGCCGCTTTAGCTACAGCTAATGAAACACCAAGAATAGCATTAGCTCCAAGACGACTTTTATTTTCTGTTCCGTCAATATCAATCATTAATTTATCTATAAGACTTTGATCCATTACAGAAAGACCCTTTATTTCTGGAGCAATTATTTCATTCACATGCTTAACAGCTTTTAAAACACCATTACCTGAGTAAGCCTTTTCTCCATCTCTAATCTCCACTGCTTCATACTTTCCCTTTGAAATTCCAGACGGAACAGAGGCCCTGCCTAATCCCCCATTTTTTGTAATGATATCCACTTCAATAGTAGGATTTCCCCTAGAATCTAATATTTGACGGGCAAAAACATCTTTAATTTTGCTCATCTGATTTTCTTGTATGTTTCATTAAAATCAACTATTTCAATAATAGCAGTATCTGCTCCATCTCCCAATCTATACCCTGTTTTAATAATTCTTGTATAACCTCCTGGACGATTAGATACTTTTTCTGAAATAGAGTTAAAAAGTTCAGCAACTATAGCTTTGTTTTGTACCCGTTTAAATATCATTCGCATAGAATGAATATCTCCCTTTCTACTTTTAGAAATAATTGGTTCTATATACCTCCTTAATGATTTAGCTTTTGCTATAGTAGTATTTATCCTCTTATGTTTAAGAAGAGAATTAGCCAAATTAGCTAGCATAATTTTTCTATGGGATGCACTTCTTCCCAAGTGATTTATTTTTTTTTCGTGTTTCATGGATGTTATTCTTAATTTTCATCTATATTTAGAAGATCTTTCGATGGATCCATTCCGAAATATAAACCTCTTTTCTTCATTTCATATTCTAATTCCTCCAAAGATTTTCGACCAAAATTCTTCAATTTAAGAATAGTCTCTTCATTATAAGAAACTAAATCTGAAAAAGTATTTATTCCTGCTGATTTAAAGCAGTTCAAAGTACGTTTTCCTAAATTTTCTACATCAGAAATATTTGTTTTTAACAGTCTCCAAATTTTTTCAGTATCCTCCTTTTTAGCTTCTTCAGAAGTTTTTCTTATTTCGTCAGAAACAATCGAAAAATGTTGCATTAATATATTTGAAGCTTTTTTTAAGGCCTTTTCTGGAGAAATGGAGCCATCCGTTTTTATTTCTAGCAATAGGGTTTCCAAGTTATTTTTTTTCACCAAACAATATTTTTCTTCTATAGAATATTTAACATTTTTAATTGGGGTATGAATAGAATCAATGAATATAGTACCTATAGACGACTCTTTTTTCTTATTATTTTCAGCAGGAACATATCCTATCCCTATTTCTATGGTAAAAATAATAGAGAGCGGTTCAGATTTATATTTGTTACAAATAATTAAATCTGGATTCATTACTTTAAATGAAGTAATAAATTTTTCTAGATACCCAGCTGTTACGCATTCATTATCAATAAGATTTGCATAAACAGTTTCAATGTTTTTCTCATTACCGATTTTTTTAAAGCGTATTTTTTTAAAATTTAGTACAATTTCAGTTACGTCTTCCATAACTCCTTTTATTGTAGAAAATTCATGTCCTACGCCCTCAATAAAAATTGAGGTAACAGCAAATCCATCCAAAGACGACAAAAGAACTCTTCGAAGAGCATTTCCAATTGTGCAACCAAAACCTGGAGCTAAAGGTTTAATCTGGAAAAGACCAGATTCTTGGTTTGAATTTAAAACGAAAGGTTTATCTGGTTTAATGAAATTTTGTAAATCCATTTATTTATTTGGAAAAAAGTTCAACAATTAATTGTTCTTTAATATTTTCAGGGATCTGTTCCCTGCTTGGAATACTTTGAAAAATACCCGTCATTTTTTTGCTATCCCAAAACAACCAATCATTTATAGGACGAGTTCTCATACTTAGAGATTTCTGAATTATTGGATGTTTTTTAGATTTTTCTCTAACTTTTATAGTATCTCTAGGTTTTAGGCTATAAGAGGGTATATTTACTATTCTATCATCCACCATAATATGTCTATGAGAAACTAATTGACGTGCTGAAGCTCTTGAAGGAGCCAATCCAAGTCGATAAACCACATTGTCTAAACGAGATTCACAACACTGCAAAAGTAATTCACCTGTAACACCTTTTTTTTTAGAAGCTTTTTCAAACATATTGAAAAACTGCCGTTCTAATATCCCGTATATATGCTTCACTTTCTGTTTTTCAGATAACTGAATAGAATATTCCGATCTTTTTACGATTCCTATTTTTTTTCTATTTAAGCCATGTTGGCCTGGAGGATATTTTTTTCTGCTAAAAGCTTTAGTTTTACCATATAAGGGTTCTCCAAATTTTCGTTCAATTTTTCCTCTAGGTCCTATGTATCTTGCCATATAAATAACTGTTAAATTAAACTCTTCTTTTTTTAGGAGGCCTACATCCATTATGTGGTAAAGGAGTCACATCTCTAATTGCCAGAATTTTAATACCTGTATTGCTTAAGGCACGTATAGCTGAATCTCTACCAATACCAGGGCCTTGTACAATTACGTCTATTTTTTTTAATCCATATTCCATACCTTCTTTGGCTACGGTTTCTGCTGTAATTTGAGCTGCATAAGGAGTATTTTTTTTTGCCCCCCTAAATCCTATTCTACCAGCTGAAGCCCATGCAATAACGTCTCCTTTCTTATTCGTAAGAGTAATGATAATATTATTAAAAGTAGACTTTATATGAGCCTCTCCAACAGAATCTACAATAACTTTTTTCTTTTTTTTCATATTTTTTACTTTATACTACTTTAAAGCTTTTTTCTTATTGGCTACAGTTTTTCTCTTACCTTTTCTAGTTCGGCAATTATTTTTTGTTCTTTGACCTCTAACGGATAAACCTAGTTTGTGTCTAATCCCTCTCCTACATCTTATGTCAATAAGTCTTTTTATGTTCATATGATTATATGAACGTAATTCCCCTTCCACCTTAACCATATTCAGAATATGTTTTCTAATATGGTTAATTTGGTCATATGACCAATCTTTCACCTTAATATTCTCATTAATGTTTATTCTAGCTAAAATTTTTCTAGCTGTACTTTTTCCTATTCCATAGATATAGGTTAATCCTATAATACCCCTTTTGTTTTTCGGTAAATCTACACCTGAAATTCTAGCCATCTTTAACCTTGTTTTTGTTTAAATTTAGGATTTTTTTTATTGATTATTCGGAGACACCCTTTTCGTTTTACTAATTTACAATCATCGCTTCTTTTTTTTAATGATGTTCTTACTTTCATAGTTTTAATTTCAATATCTATACTTGATTCTAGCTTTGCTTAAATCATAAGCAGAAATTTCAAGTTTCACTTTATCACCTGGGTATAACTTTATATAATGCATTCTCATTTTTCCTGAAATATAAGCAGTTATTATTGATTTATTTTCCAATTCAACGCGAAACATAGCATTAGGGAGAGATTCAATAATTTTTCCGTCAATTTCTATGTATTCTTTATTCCTATCCATAATTTTTCCATAATTTTTGATGATACATGCTGAGTAGTATATCATAATGATTATTTAAAAAGTAGGGATCAATATGCTGCATGGTATCTAAAACAGATCCTACTATGATTAGTAGAGAAGTCCCACCATAGAATAAAGCTAAATTCTTAGTAACCCCAATTTTAACAATAAAAGAAGGGAGTATAGCAATAATAACTAGTAAAAATGATCCAGTAATAGTTATTACTGCCAAAATATTATCCAAATAATCCAAAGTTTCTTTCCCAGGTTTCACTTTGGGAATATGCCCTCCATCCCTTTTAAGATCCTCAGTCATCTGATGAACTGGAATAGTTACTGCTGTATAAAAAAATGTAAAAAATATAATAAAAATAGAAAAAACTAAATTATACCAAAACCCATAAACATTTTTAAATGTTGATCTTAAATGAGAAGAAATCATCATTGTAAAAAGCATAATAGACTGAGCAAATATAATAGGCATAACGCCGACACTAATGACCTTTAATGGTATATAATTAGTCCTAGTCATTAAACGTTTCTGTTTTTTATTTTGAATACTTCCAACGTATTGAACGGGTACTTTCCTTACAGCCTGTATCACCATTATGCAAAAGCAAACAAAAAGCAACCATAACAAACATTCAAAAAACAAAAAAAATAATCCTCCCCTTGCCCCTAAATGACTAACTATTTCAGTATAAAGAGCGTTAGGAAACCTATCCATAATCCCGGACATAATAATCAAAGAAACCCCATTTCCTATTCCTTTATCTGTAATATTTTCCCCTATCCAAATTGTGAAAAACGTGCCAACTGTAAGAACTACGATAGAAATAACCCAAAAAAAAACTTTTTCCATAGAAATAGAAAGATCCAAGAGATAAGCTTTAGGTGCATAGGAAAAAGGAATAAATTTTGTGGTAAGAATATTACAATAAGTGGTAGCTTGTATCAAACAAATTATAACTGTTACTATACGAATAATCCTATTAATTCTGATTCGGCTACTCTCCCCATCTTTTTTAAGATAAGGAAAAATTAAAGAAATTAAATGTACAAAAATGGAGGAAGATATATAAGGCATAATTCCTAAAGCCAAAACAGATGCTCTACTAAAAGCTCCTCCAGAAAACGAATAGATAATTTGCAGTAGCCCTTTTTCCCCAGTATTTACATTTTCCATAAAATTGTAAATACCTTGTGGATTGATTCCAGGAAGTGGAACATAAGAACTAAATCTGTAAACGAGAAGAAACCCTAAAGTTATTCCTATTTTATAGCGTAGATCCTCTATTTTCCAAATATTTTTAATAGAACTGAAAAAGTATTCAAAGCCTGTCATATATAGTAATAATTTTTCCTCCAGATCTTTTAATAGCTGTTCCAGCTTTATTACTAAACTTATGCGCTGATATTGTAAGTCTTACATTTAATTCACCTCTCCCCAATATTTTAATTAAATCATTTTTTCCTATTATTCCAGAATCTAATAAAACATTTTTCGATACGTTTTTCCCTTCCTTAATTATTCCTTTATCTACCAAGTACTGTAAAAAATCTATATTAATTACTGTATACTTTTTTATAAAAGTTTTTTTAAATCCTACTTTTGGGATTCTCCTATGCAAGGGCATCTGTCCTCCTTCGAATCCTAATTTTCTAGAATTTCCAGAACGAGACTTTGCTCCTTTATGGCCTCTAGTACAGGTTCCCCCTTTTCCAGAACCTTGGCCTCTTCCTAACCTTTTTTTTTTATTTTTTCTATTGCTTTGGTTTAAACTACTTAAATTCATAATTTTTACAATTAAAAAACTATCCATTGTACATTTTATCGATAGATATTCCCCTTACCTTAGAAATTTCAGAAGCACTTCTCATTTTAACTAAGGCTTTTAGAGCTGCTTTAACCATATTGCAAGGATTAGAAGAACCCTTAGATTTAGATAAGATATTTGGAATTCCAGCTAATTCAAAAACAGCTCTGATTGATCTGCTGGAAAGTATTCCTGTTCCTGGAGAAGCTGGTTTAAGAAAAATTCTTACCCCTCCAAATTTGGCTTCTTGTTCATGTGGTATTGTACCCATAGATATTCTGGGTATTTTTACAAGTTTTTTTTTAGCATCTTCCCCAGCTTTATAAATAGCATCAGAAACTTCTTTAGATTTTCCAAAACCATATCCCACAGTTCCATTTCCATTTCCCCTAACTACAATAGCATTAAAACTGAAACATCTTCTACCTTTTGTAACTTTACATATTCTTTTTACTGAAATTAACCTTTCTTTAAATTCAAATGGCATATTCAAAAATCCAAACCCATTTCTCTTGCTCCTTCAGCTAGAGATTTTATCCTTCCGTGATATAAATATCCGTTTCTATCAAAAACGACCTTTACAAGTCCGAACTTTTTAGCTTTTTCCCCTAAACCTTTCCCAACTTCTCCAGCTAAGTATACTTTTGTTCCAATTAACGAGGTAAAACATTTTTCACGTGAAGAAACAGATATCAAAGTTATTCCTTTCATATCGTCTATAATTTGAGCATAAATTTCTTTATTACTTTTAAATACAGAAATCCTTGGCCTTTCGGATGTTCCAAAAATCTTTCTAATTCTATTTTTTATTTTTTTTATACTTTTCTTTTTCATTATTTAAGCTGATTTTCCAGTTTTTCTTCGAATAATTTCTCCAACGTATCTTATTCCTTTTCCTTTGTATGGTTCAGGTTTTCTAAGGGAACGAATTTTAGAAGAAACCATTCCAAGAAGTTGTTTGTCAGAAGATGTAAGAATAATAAAAGGATTTCTACCTTTTTCAGTTCTAGCTTCTATTTTTATTTCAGAAGGATATTTGATGATAATGTTGTGTGAAAAACCCAAATTTAATTCCAGAATATTATCTCTAGCAGATGCTCTGTATCCTACTCCAACTAATTCAAGTTCTTTTTTAAATCCTTCCTTAACGCCTATTATCATATTGTTTACTAGTGCACGATATAAACCATGAAATGCACGATCCTTCTTGTTGTTGCGTAACCTTCTAACCAACAATATTTCTCCTTCAATACTTAATTGAAGATTATTAGGAATCTCTTTAGATAATTCTCCTAATTTTCCTATAACCTTTATTCTATCTTCCTCTATTTTTACAATAACTTCCTTTGGAATTGTAATCGGAAGCTTACCAATTCTAGACATTATAGATTCATTTCAATATACATAACATATAATTTCCCCCCCTATGTTTATTTTTTTGGCTTCTTTATTGGTCATTATTCCTTTAGAAGTCGAAATAATAGCTATACCTAATCCATTCAAAACACGAGGTAAATTATCAGAACCGCAATATTTTCTCAACCCGGATTTACTTACTCTCTTTAGAGACCTAATAATGGGATTTTTTGTAATTAGGTCATATTTAAGATAAATTTTTATCTTACTTATAGGTTTTATCTCATCTTCAAATTTATATCCGTAAATATATCCTTGATAAAATAAGATCTTAGTTATTTCCTTCTTCATCTTGGATGAAGGAATCGAGACTATCCTATGTCCAGCTTTATAGGCATTCCTAATGCAGGTTAAATAATCAGATATAGGATCTATATTCATATTTTTTTTTAAAATATTTACCAACTGGCCTTCCTAACTCCAGGGATAAATCCCTGAGATGCTAATTCCCTAAATTTTATACGAGAAATCCCAAAATCCCTCATATATCCCCTTTTTCTACCAGAAATACTACATCGATTGCATAATCGAACAGGAGAAGCATTTTTTGGCAAACGCTGCAATCCTTCATAATCCATAGATTTTTTTAATATTTTACGTTTTTTAGCATACTTTTGCACAATTTTTTCTCTTTTTCTTTGTCTTGCTTTCACAGATTCTTTAGCCATATTATTTTTTTTTAAAAGGAATCCCCAAAAAAGACAATAAAGACCTTGCCTCTTTATCGCTTTTAGCTGAAGTAACAAAAGTAATATTCATTCCTGATATTCTCTTAATATGATCAATATCTATTTCTGGAAAAATAATTTGTTCTAAAATTCCCATGTTGTAATTTCCTTTTCCGTCAAATCTAGTTTTTACCCCGTTAAAGTCCCTTATCCTAGGCAAAGCTACAGTAATTAACCTATCTATAAATTCATACATTTTAAGATTACGCAAAGTTACTTTACACCCTATTGGTACATTTTTTCGTAATTTAAAACCGGACTCATCCCGTTTGGATAAACAAGTAACTGATTTTTGTCCAGATATAGCTGTAATTTCTTTTAAAGCATGTTCCAAAATTTTTTTATCATAAATAGATGCTCCTAGTCCTTGATTCAGTACCACCTTTTTTAGTCTTGGTACTTCCATCAAAGAACGATACCCAAACTCTTCCATTAAAATGGGAATAATTTTTTCTTCGTATAAGATCTTAAGTCTTGGAAAATAGTTCATTGAAAATATTTTTTTAGTCAAAGGACTTCAGTAGCTAGGGAAATAATTTTCATATATTCTTTTTTCCTTAATTCTCTAGCTACTGGTCCAAATACTCTAGTTCCTCGCATTTCGCCTGAAGCATGTAAAAGTATGCACGCATTATCATCGAAGTTAATGTAAGATCCATCAATTCTTCGTATTTTTTCTTTTGTCCGAACAATTACAGCTTTCGAAACCTGCCCTTCTTTTACACTTCCTTTAGAAGAAGCTTCTTTCACAGAAACCATAATAGAATCTCCTATAGTGGCATATCTTTTTTTACTTCCACCTAGCACACGAATAATTAACGCAATCTTAGCTCCTGTATTATCTGCTACTCTAAGTCTAGATTCTTGTTGTAACATTTTTTCTCAATTTTTATTAATCTCCAACGTTTCTTTTTGCTAAGAGGTCTAGTTTCCATAATTCTTACAATATCATCCTTATTCGCAATATTTTCTTCATCATGTACAGTGTATTTTTTTGTTTTAAAAAGACCTTTTCCATATCTGGGATGATTTATCCTTTTCTCATCATAAACTATGATAGTCTTATTCATTCTATTTTTTAAAACTATCCCTATTCTTTCTTTTCTAGAATTTCTTTTCATATTTTAAAATGTTATACGAAATAATAAATTTAGTCTTTATAGGTAATTTATGAGCAGCCAAGCGAAGAGCTTCTTTAGCTGTTTTTAGATCAACTCCATCAACTTCGAAAATAATCCTGCCTGGTTTAACTACTGCTGCCCAAAATTCTACAGATCCCTTACCCTTCCCCATTCTAACTTCTTGGGGCTTTTTTGTAATTGGTTTATCAGGGAAAATACGAATGATTAACTTTCCTTCTCTTTTCATATATCTAGTAGCAGCTATTCGTGCTGCTTCAATTTGACGTGATGTAATCAAAGTTGACCTCAACGCTTTAATACCATAAATTCCATATGAAAGTTGAGTTCCCCTAATTGCTTTTCCTTTTATCCTTCCTTTTTGTTTTTTATTATATTTAGTCTTTTTAGGTTGCAACATAAGTCAATCAGATAATGGTTCTCTTTTACCATAAACTTCCCCTTTATTTATCCAAACTTTAATCCCTATTCTACCATATGTAGTATGAGCTTCTGCTGTTGCATAATCAATATCCATTCGGAAAGTAGAAAGAGAAATTTTACCCTCTTTGCAATATTCAGTACGGGCAATTTCAGCTCCATTTAAACGTCCAGAAACTTGGATTTTTATACCATACACGTTATTCTCCTCATTCATACGCATAGCGGCATAAACGGCCTGTTTAATTACCTTCTTAAACGAAACTCTTTTCTCTATCTGACTTGCAACATTCTTAGCTATTAAACGAGCATCTAACTCAGGTCGTTTAACTTCATGTATATTAACTTGAATATATTTTTTTTTTGTAATTACTTTTAACTCTCTTCTTAACTTATCCACTTCCTCTCCACCTTTTCCTATTACTAAAGAAGGACGAGAAGTAAAAATAGTAACGGTTAGAAATTTAGGGCGCCTCTCTATGTAAATGAGGGAAACGATTCCTTTTAATAAAGATGCTTCGATGTGTTTTCTTATTTTGTAATCTTCTTGTATCCTTTCTGGATAAAGTCCAAACCAACTAGATTTCCACCCAGTAATGATACCTAATCTATTAGATATAGGATTTGTTTTATTCCCCATATTTTCTATTTTCTATTTGAACACTAACGTTATTAAACCTTTTTCTTATTTGGTGTCCTCTACCCTGAGGCACAGGGCGGAGCCTTTTCAAAAAGTACGAATTATCCACGTTAATTTCTTTAACGTACAAATCTTCTTCGCTAATGTCTTTGTTTTTCATTTTCCAATTAGCTAAAGCTGAAAACAAAAGTTTTCTCAAAAAGTAAGAGGCCTTTTTTTTGTTGTATTCCAAAATACCTAAAGCTCTCTTTATTCCTACACCTCTAATAATATCTGCTACAGAACGCATTTTCCTAGGAGATATTGGATTTCTTCTCAAAGAAGCATATACTATTACTATTTTTTTTTTCTTCCGTTCTTCGGAACTTTTTTTCTTTCTAATGCCCATTTTTTTTTATTTTTTTAATTTTTTCATCTTACTAGATCTAGTTTTTGATCCTGAATGACCACGAAATACTCTTGTTTGAGAAAACTCTCCTAGCTTATGCCCAACCATGTTCTCCGTTATATATACTGGTATATGTTTTTTACCATTATGCACAGCAAAAGTTTGACCAACAAATTCAGGAATAATTGTAGAAGATCTAGACCAAGTTTTGATCAAAACTTTTTTTCCGTATTTCTTATTTGAAAGAACTTTTTCTATTAATTTGTAAAATACAAACGGACCTTTTTTTAAAGAACGTGCCATAATTTTTACTTTTTATTTTGCTCAATATTTTTGGTTAGATTTAGTTCTTAATCCTTTGGAATATAACCCATTTCTACTACGAGGATGACCACCTGAAGCTTTACCTTCTCCCCCTCCCATTGGATGATCCACAGGATTCATTGCTACACCTCTAACACGAGGTCTCCTTCCTAAATGACGTGATCTTCCTGCTTTTCCTGATCTAACCAACTGATGATCTGAGTTAGATACAGAACCTAAAGTTGCCAGGCAAGAAGCAAGAATCCTTCTAATTTCACCTGAAGGTAATTTAACGGTTGCGTATTTTCCTTCTTTAGCAGATAATTGTGCATATGAACCGGCACTCCTAGCAATAACTGCACCTTTTCCAGGATTTAATTCTATGCAAGAAATTAACGCTCCAAGCGGAATTTTATACAAAGGAAGAGCGTTTCCTAAATTAGGAGCCATATCTTTTCCAGAGATTACTTTTTGTCCAATATGGATACCCTCTGTAGTAATAATATATCTTTTTTCACCATCAGCATAAAACAATAAAGATATAAAAGAAGATCTATTAGGATCATATTCAATAGTTTTCACTTTAGCAGGAATTCCAAATTTATTTCTTTTATAATCAATCTTCCGATATTTTCTCTTATGCCCCCCCCCCACATTACGAATAGTCATTTTACCAGAATTATTTCTCCCTCCCCTCTTCCGTATTCCTTTAGTCAGAGATTTTTCTGGAGAACAGCTCGTTATTTCCTTAAAGCTATTCAATACTTTAAATCTCTGAGATGGAGTAGTTGGTTTAAGTCTTTTTACTGACATATTATTATTTTTTTTTCTTCTTTTATCTCTTTCTTCTCATATTAAGAATCTCTCCTTTTTTAAGCTCTACTATAGCCTTTTTTATTTTGTAACGTCGATCATATCGATGCTTCAAGCATCCTAAGGTTCTTACTCGTTTAACAGTAACATTATACAAGTTGGATATTTCATTTTTAATTTTAATTTTGTTAGAATTAGGATTTACTAAGAAAGTGTAAAAAGCCCCTAAATTTCCAATATATACAGATTTCTCTGTAATCCAATATTTAATTAATATCATAATACAAAAATACTTACATTAAATTTTTATGTACTTCTTCAAGTGAATCTTCCATGAATAAAATGTTAGAAGCATTTAACAGATCAAAACTGCTTACCTCATTATAGGTTGCTAATTTAATCTTTTTTAGATTTCTAGAAGAAAGAAATAAATTTTTATTTGGTTTTCCATAAACCATCAAAACCTTTTTTTTCCTTAGATTGAGGAAACTCAATATACCTAAAAATAGCTTAGTTTTTGGATTTTTTAGGAAAAAATTTTCTATTACTTTTAATTTCCCTTCTTTCAATCTTTGACTTAGGATAGAACGTTTAGCCAATTTTTTAAATGATTTATTCAATTTAAATAGGTATTTCTTTGGACTAGGTCCAAAAACTCTCCCTCCTCCTATAAATAAAGGATTATTTATATCTCCTTTTCTAGACCCTCCTGTTCCTTTTTGACGATGTAACTTTCTAGTACTTCCAGAAACTTCACTCCGTTCTTTAGTTTTATGTGTACCTTGACGTTGTGCAGATAAATATCTCTTTATTTCCATGCTAATAGCATGAGTATTAGGATTTATCCCAAAAACCTGGTCCTGCAAAATTACATTACGTCCTGTTTCTTTTCCATTTATATCAAAAACTTTAACCTCCATATTTTTTAAGAATTAAGTAGGAATATTTAGTACCAGGAACTGAACCTTTAACAATTAGAATATTTTTTTCCAAGTCTATTTTTAGTATTCTGAGATTTTTTACTGTAACCCTTCTATTTCCCATTTTACCAGACATTCTAACCCCCTTAAAGACCCTAGAAGGATCTGATCCAGCTCCAATAGATCCTGGTGCTCTAAGTCTATTATGTTGACCGTGTGTTCTTTCTCCGACCCCAGAAAAACCATAACGCTTAACTACTCCTTGAAAGCCCCTTCCTTTGGAGAATCCTGTTACATCGACAAATTCTCCTACCTTAAAGGAGTTTACAGTAATTTTTTCCCCTAATCTTAATTTCTCGCATTTCTTTACATAGAATTCTGCTATTTTTTTCTTTGGAGAGACATTTGCTTTTTTAAAATGTCCTAGTAAAGATTTACTGATGTTTTTTTTATTTTTATCTTCAAATCCTAACTGAATCGAAGAATATCCGTCTTTTTCAAGTGTTTTTATCTGAACAATTGAGCAAGGACCAGCTTCAATTACTGTAGAAGGGATGTTTCTCCCTTGTTCATCAAATAAACTGGTCATTCCAATGTTTTTACCTATTATACCTTTCATAAAAAAAATTAATAGATGCTTAAACTTTAATTTCAATTTCAACTCCGCTATACAATTCTATTTTCATCAGAGCTTCAACAGTTATTGAATTAGCGTTAACTATTTCTAAATATCTCCTATGTTTGGGCAATAAGTACTGTTCCCTAGATTTTTTATTAACATGTGGAGAACGCAAAACAGTATAAATTTTTTTTTTAGTAGGTAAGGGAATAGGGCCATTTATAATAGATCCAGAACATAATGCAGTTTTTAAAATTTTATTAGTATATGTATCTAGCAATATATGATCATATGACTGCAATTTTATTTTAATTTTTTTATTCATATTCTATTTACTTTTGATTTTTCTATTATTTTTTCAGATATGTTGTTTGGAACCTTCTCATAATGAGAAAATTCCATAGTGGATATAGCTCTTCCAGAAGAAAGTGTACGAAGAGAAGTTACATAACCAAACATTTCTGATAGAGGAACTTTAGCTTTAATTATCTTAGTATTATTTTTATCTTCTACGCCTTGCATTATTCCTCTACGTCGGTTAATATCTCCGACAATATCTCCAATATTTACTTCGGGTGAAACAATTTCTAACTTCATAATAGGTTCTAAAAGAATAGGATTAGCATTTTTTGCTGATTCTTTAAATCCTATTTTAGCAGCTAGTTCAAAAGAAAGCTGATCTGAATCAACTGGATGATGTGAACCATCTATCAAAGTAAGTTTCATAGAATCTACTTCATACCCAGCTAAAGGGCCATTTTTCATTGCCTCCCTAAATCCTTTCTCAATCGAGAGAATGAATTCTTTCGGAATATTTCCCCCTTTCACCTTATTTACAAATACTAAGCCAGATTCTCCTTTTTCAGTTGGTCCTAAATCAAAAATAATGTCTGCAAATTTTCCACGTCCTCCTGTTTGCTTTTTATACACCTCTCGATGATGAACCGTGGAAGTTAAAGATTCTTTATACTCAACTTGAGGTTTTCCTGGATTAACTTCTACTTTAAATTCTCGCTTCATTCTATCAATTAGAATCTCTAAATGAAGTTCCCCCATTCCAGAAATGATTGTTTGACCGGTTGATAATTCGTTACGTACCTGAAAAGTAGGATCTTCTTCTGATAATTTAGAAAGAGCTAAATTCATCTTATCTTGATCAGCTTTAGACTTAGGTTCTATAGCTAAACCTATAACTGGATCAGGAAAGGATATGCTGTCTAAAACAATGGGATAATTCTCATTACAAAGAGTATCTCCAGTCTTAATATCTTTAAAACCAACGACAGCTCCAATATCACCTGATTCAATATTTTCAATTGGATTTTGCTTATTAGCATGCATTTGATATATTCTAGATATGCGTTCTCTACTTCCTGATCGGGTGTTCAGAACATGAGAACCTGAATAAAGAGTCCCTGAATATACACGAATAAAGGCTAAACGACCTACGTATGGATCTGTAGAAATTTTGAAAGCCAATGCTGAAAAAGGTTGATTATTTCCTGGGCTACGCTTTTCCTCTTTTTCATTTTTTGGATTCTTTCCAAGAATTTCTTTCCTATCTAGTGGAGAAGGAAGGTATTGACATATTGCATTTAATACGCATTGTACCCCCTTGTTTTTAAAAGAGGAGCCACATAACATTGGCGTTATATTCATGTTAATTGTAGCTTTTGTTAGCGTTGAAATAATTTCCTCTTCTGACAAAGAATTTTGATCTTCAAAAAATTTCTCCATTAGAGATTCATTGTATTCGACAATCTTCTCTAAAAGTATTCTACGATATTCTTTAACCTTTTTTTTTAAATTTATAGGAACTGGAATTTCTTTATAAGTCATACCAAAATCATCTTCATTCCATACTAAAGCCTTATTAGAAATTAAATCAACTACGCCCTCAAAATACTCTTCTCTACCTATTGGTATTTGCAAAAGCAAAGGCTCTCCTCCAAGAATTTCTTTTACTTGACGACAAACTTCAAAGAAATCAGATCCCTTACGATCCATTTTATTAACGAATCCTATGCGAGGTATACGATATTTATTCGCTTGTCTCCAAACAGTCTCTGATTGAGGTTCAACTCCTTCTACTGCACTAAAAAGGGCAATAATACCATCTAATACCCTAAGAGATCTTTCCACTTCAACAGTAAAATCTACATGACCAGGCGTGTCAATTATATTGATTTTATATTTTTTTTCCCTATACAGCCATTCACAACGAGTTGCTGCTGAAGTTATCGTAATTCCTCTTTCTTGTTCTTGTTCCATCCAATCCATAGTAGCTTCTCCATTATGGACTTCCCCTATTTTATGCGTAATTCCAGCATAGAAAAGAATACGTTCTGATACCGTCGTCTTTCCTGCATCGATATGTGCAGCTATTCCTATATTCCTTGTATATTTTAGTATTTTTTCCATTAAAAAATAGAATCATCAAAATCTAAAATGTGAAAATGCTTTATTAGCCTCAGCCATTTTTTGGAGATTTTCTTTACTCTTTACGGCCATTCCTTCCCCTTTTGACGCTGCTATACTTTCTATAGCTAATCTATCTGACATAGACTTTCCTTTTCTTTTTCTTGCAGATTCAATTAAATATTTGATAGCTCTGGTTATCTTAATTTCTGAAGTGAGAATAACAGGAATTTGTATATTGGATCCTCCAAAACGACGAGCTTTTATTTCAACATGAGGCATAACATTTTTTAAAGCTTCTTTCCAAATTTCTAATGCTCCCATTTTTTGATTTCCTTTATTTAAATCTATGCTTTTCATAGAATCATAAAATATCTTATATGCTAAGGTTTTTTTTCCCTTTTTAATAATATGACTAACAAAACGAGTGACTAAGGGATCATTGAATTTAGAATCCGGTAAATATGTTTTTTTTCTAATTTTTAATTTTCTTAAATAATCTTTTTGATAGATTAATGATTTATTTTTTTTCTTTAGTACGTTTGGTTCCATATTTGCTTCTACTTTTTTTTCGTTTAGATACACCTTCTGTATCCCTACAACCACGCTCTACATGAAGTCTAACTCCTGGAAGATCTCTAGCAATCTTCCCTCCGCTTACTAAAACTATAGAATGCTCCATTAGATTATGCCCTTCACCTCTAATGTAAGCAATTACTTCTTTTCCATTAGTTAATCTGACTCTACATACTTTTCTCATAGCTGAGTTAGGTTTTTTAGGGGTTGTTGTGTATACCCGTGTACATATACCTTTTTTTTGAGGGCAAGAATCTAGAACAAGGGATTTATTCTTTTTTTTCGTTTTATTCCTACCCTTTCTTATGAGTTGTTGTATTGTTGGCATTGTAAGCAAAAATTTCTTCTTCGGAAGATTCAATGTTCAAAACTTCATAAATATATTTAAAAGTGGAAAGCAATCTAGGAAAACCGTCAATTATAGCAACGTTATGTTCAAAATGCGCAGATAGTTTTTTGTCGACAGTGGAAACTGTCCATCTATCTGGATGAAATTTTATTTTATTAGTTCCTTCGTTTACCATAGGTTCTATAGCTAGAACAAGCCCATCATTTAATTTATTTCCTTTACCAATTTTTCCATAATTAGGAATTAAAGGGGGCTCATGTATTTTTCTGCCTAATCCATGCCCTGTGAATTCCTTGACAACAGAAAATCCATTATTCTCAACGTAATTTTGAATAGCATATCCAATATCTCCAATAAAATTTCCTTTTCTACAATATTTTATGCCTAGGTATAAAGATTCTTTAGTTATTTTTAATAACCTTTTGGCTTTAAAAGAGACTTCTCCCACTTCGAAAGTGTAAGCTTGATCACTATAAAAATTGTTCATAAAAACTCCGCAATCAATAGAAATAATGTCTCCATTAAGTAACGGCTTATTATTAGGGATGCCATGTACAACTTGCTCGTTTGGGGATACACAAATTGTATGAGAAAATCCGTAAAGACCTAAGAAAGCTGGAATACCCCCATAATCCTGAATAAACTCTCTAGCTAAACGATCTAAATAAAGTGTATTAATTCCTGGTTTTATCTCAGATGAGATCATACCGAGAGTTTTAGAAGCAAGAATAGCACTTTTACGAATCAAAATAATTTCCTCTTTTTCTTTACGATGAATCATCATCATTTAAAAAATCTAAGCGCTTTAATTCATAAACTAACCCTGATAAAATCTACAATTTTTAGATGAGGATCAAAACTTTTCAAATACTCTCTTACTTTTATTTTTCTATCCAGAATATAAGATTGATTCAATAAAGTTACTTCAGAAAAGAAGTTTATTAACTTTCCATCAATAATTCTTCTTTTTCCTGATTTTTCTTCTATAATTTTTTCAATAGGTTCTTCTTCTAAAGAAGAAGGATTCATAGATGCTATTTGCATAGCAATATTTTTAGATACTTCCTTTATGCTAGGAAAAGCATGAGAAAAACCAACCAATGCTGCTATTCTATTTCCTGTGTGTACGTAAGAATTAACAAAAGAAGCTTGTACTTTTTGAAAATGGCTTAATACTATTTTTTCTGAGAAAAAACCAGCTTGCTCTACAATTTTTTCTTGAAATGTCAAGTTTTCTGAATAAAAACTATTCAATAACTCTTCTTTTGTATTAACAAAGAAAGATTTCTCCACTATTTTCGTAGATAATTTAACGAAATTCTCGTTTCTAGAAACAAAATCAGTCTCACTGTTTAATGCAATAATGATTCCTAAATTATGTTCCGAATTTACCTTAGCTGTTAATACTCCCTCGTAACTTCCTATATGTAAACGTTCTTTTATAATACTTTTACCTTTCTTTCTAAGGATTCCAATGGCTTTTTCTAAGTCTCCCAAAGATTCCTGAAGAGCCATCTTGCATTCTATCATTCCAGCTCCTGTATTTTTTCTAAGCTCTTTAATTTGTGAAATTTTTACTTGATACATTTTTTTTATTTTAAAGATCAAAATCATACAGATTTTCCTCATTATCTGTTTTTCTTAAATTAAATCCCTCCAAAATAGATTTTGAAATATAGGATGCTATTACTCTTATAGATTTAGAGGAATCATCGTTAGATGGTATCGGAAAATCAACCTTTGTTGGATCAGAATTGGTATCTACCATAGCGAATACAGGTATTTTAAGCTTTTTAGCTTCTGATAAAGCTATATGTTCTTTGCAAATATCTACGATAAAAAGAGCAGATGGTATCTGGTTCAGACTATATATGGAACTTAGATTTCGTTTAAGTTTTTCCTGAATTCTATCTGCAAATAGTCGTTCTTTTTTTGAGAGCATATCGTAAATTCCTTCCTTTTTATTGTTTTCCATATCATCCATATTTTTTATCGATTTTCGAATAGTTGAAAAATTCGTAAGAAGACCTGCAATCCAACGTTCCGTTACATAAGGCATATTTACTGTGCGGGCAAAATCCTCAATAACATATTTACCCTGTTTTTTCGTACAGACGAATAAAATTTTTTGACCTAAAGAAGCAATAGTCCGTAAAGAATTGCAAGCTTCTTCAAGCTTTTTAATTGTCTTAGATAAATTTATCAGATGAATTCCCTTTTTTTTCATTAGAATATAAGGCTCTATTTTAGGATTCCATTTTCTAGTTAAATGGCCAAAATGAACCCCAGCCTTTAAAAGCTCTTGTTGAATTTTAGCATTTTTTATTTGCATTTTCTTGTAAATTTGATTTTAACGCTTTGTAAATTGAAATTTTTTTCTTGCCTTCTTTTGTCCAAATTTTTTGCGTTCTACTTTTCTGGAATCACTAGATAAAAATCCATGTGATTTTAAAATACTCCTATTTTTGGGATTGATCAAACAAAGAGCCCTAGAAATAGCCAATCGGCATGCTTCAGCTTGCCCATTTATTCCTCCTCCAGAAACATTAATCCTAACCTCAAATTTTTCCAGTTTTTCTGTTAAAGAAAAAGCTTTTAAAAGCTTCTCCAGAAAAATATAATTACTGAAATACTCTTTATAATTTCTTCCGTTAACTTTCATTTTACCCTTTCCTTCTTTTAAATACACACGGGCTATTGCACGTTTTCTTCTTCCTATGGAATGATGTGGGTAGTTTAGACTCATTAATTAAATGTCTTTTAAATTCAAAATTTTAGGATATTGCGAAGTAAATTTATGTTTTTCCCCTTGAAAAACAAAAAGGTTTTTCCTAAGAATTTCTCTTCCTAATTTCCCTTTCGGTAGCATTCCTTTTACAGCTCTTTCTATTAAAATTTTAGAATTTCTCTCAAATAGAAATTTTGCTGGTTCCGTTTTTTTTCCTCCAGGATATCCTGTATAACGTATGTAACATTTTTTTTTACATTTATTTCCACTTAAGTAAATCTTATTGGAATTAAGAACCATCACACTATACCCGTTATTTAAATTTGGGGTGTAATTAGTTTTATGTTTTCCTCTAATCATTTTTATTATCTTAGAGGCTAGACGCCCCAGACTCTGGCCATTTGCATCAAGTACTACAATTTCTTTTTTAGAAATTTTACTTGCCAGAATAGTTCTAAAATTTAACGTTTTCATATTTTTAATTAAATAATATAAGTTCATATAAAAAAAAATGAGTATGAGAAAAATAATAGGCATAGATTTAGGTACGACAAATTCTTGTGTTGCTGTAATGGAAGGAAATGATCCAGTCGTTATACCAAATTCAGAAGGAAAAAGAACTACTCCTTCCATTGTAGCCTTTGTAGATGGAGGGGAAAGGAAAATCGGAGATCCAGCTAAAAGACAAGCAGTAACAAACCCTGAAAAAACTATTTTCTCCATTAAACGTTTTATGGGAAGAAAATTTTCTGAAATCTCAGAGGAGGGAACCCATATTCCTTATAAATTGGTTAAAGGGGAAAATAATATACCAAGAGTGGACATAAATGGGAGATTCTATTCTCCTCAAGAAATTTCAGCAATGATTCTTCAGAAAATGAAAAAGACTGCTGAAGATTATCTTGGACAAGAAATTAGTCGTGCAGTAATTACCGTTCCTGCATACTTCAACGATTCACAGCGTCAAGCAACTAAAGAAGCTGGAGAAATTTCTGGATTAAAAGTAGAAAGAATCATTAATGAACCAACTTCTGCAGCTCTAGCTTATGGATTAGATAAGAGCAAAGAAAATAAAAAAATTGCTGTATATGATCTTGGAGGGGGAACTTTTGATATATCTATTCTAGAACTTGGGGATGGTGTTTTCGAGGTTTTATCAACTAATGGAGATAGCCATTTAGGAGGAGATGACTTTGATCAAATTATAATTGATCTTCTAGCAGAAGAATTCATCTTGAATGAGAGAATAGATCTTAGAAAGGATCCGATGGCTTTACAACGATTAAAAGAGGCTGCAGAAAAAGCTAAGATTGAGCTTTCTTCTGGGGCTAAAACGGAAATAAACTTGCCGTATATTACGGCAACTGATTCTGGACCTAAGCATTTGGTAATGAGTCTTTCACGTTCTCAATTTGAACAATTATCGGAACGTTTAATTCAACGGTCAATTGATCCTTGCAAAAAAGCATTAGAAAGTACTGGTTTGAGCTATAGAGATATAGACGAGGTTATTCTTGTCGGTGGATCTACACGAATTCCAAAGGTTCAAAAAGAAGTGGAGATTTTTTTTGGTAAAAAGCCTTCAAAGGGAGTTAATCCGGATGAAGTGGTAGCAATAGGGGCAGCAATTCAAGGAGGAGTTCTTTCAGGTGATGTGAAAGATGTTCTTTTGTTAGATGTTACACCCCTATCATTAGGTATAGAAACATTAGGAGGAGTATTTACCAAACTAATTGAAAGCAATACTACAATTCCCACAAAAAAATCAGAAGTTTTTTCTACTGCATCAGATAATCAACCAGCTGTAACTATTCGCGTAGGACAAGGAGAACGTCCACTCTTTAAAGAGAATAAAGAGATAGGTCGTTTTGATTTGATAGATATTCCTCCAGCACAAAGGGGTATTCCCCAAATTGAGGTCACTTTTGATATAGATGTTAATGGTATTTTAAACGTTTCAGCTAGAGATAAAAGTACCAACAAAAAGCAATCCATACGAATTGAAGCTTCTTCAGGATTAAGTTCGGAAGAAATTGAAAGAATGAAGAAAGAAGCTGAAGATAATGCAGCTAAGGATCAAAAAACTAAAGAAGAAATTGAAAAATTAAATGCATCAGATAACTTAATCTTTCAAACTGAAAAGAATCTAAAAGAATATGGAGAAAAATTCTCTAAAGAAAGTAAAGAAAAAGTGGAGAATGCATTAAAAAAGCTAAAGCAGGCTCATAAAGAGAAAAAAATTGGGGAAATAGAAGTTTCTATGAAAGAACTAAACGAGGTTTGTTCTGTTCTTTATAAGGACCTTTATAATCATAAAAATACTGAAAACACAGAAAAGAAAACCGAAAAAACCTCCAAAAACAAAAAATCTTCTGAAGAAGTTCAAGATGTAGACTTCGAAGAAGTAAAATAATTAATACGCAAATAGGCACCGCATCTGCGGTTGCCCCCTACTCTAGGGTCTTTTACCGAATAGTTCTTCTAAATTTTCTTTGAAAATTACTTCTTGCTCTAAAAGCCTATCTGCTAATAGATCCAATTTTTCCTTATTTTTATTAAGTATAGATTTAGCTCTTTGATACTGAGTATTTATAAGTTTTGATACTTCTTCATCTATAATTTGAGCTGTTTTTTCACTATAAGGTTTTACAAAAACATACTCAACACCATTTTGAAGACTGGAATACGAAATATTCCCAATACGGTCGTTTAAACCAAACATAGAAACCATAGATTGGGCTTGTTTTGTTATACGCTCTAAATCATTCAAAGCTCCAGTCGAAATATCATTGAAAATATTTTCTTCTGCAGCTCTTCCTCCTAAAAGAGCACAGATTTCATCTTTCATTTGTTCTCTAGTAATAATTTTTCTATCATCTGGAAGATACCAAGCAGATCCCAGTGATTTTCCTCTAGGAACTATAGTTACTTTAACTAATGGAGCTGCATGCTCAAGTAACCAACTTACTACAGCATGCCCTGCTTCATGATAAGCAATTCTTTTTTTTTCATTTGTCGAAATTATTTTACCTTTTTTTTCCAGTCCCCCAATAATACGATCGATTGCATCAAGAAAATCTTGATTTTCTACACTTTCTTTGTTTTTTCTGGTAGCTATAAGAGCTGCTTCATTACAAATATTAGAAATATCAGCACCGCTAAATCCAGGCGTTTGTTTTGCTAAAAAATCAATATTTATATTTTCAGAAAAAACAATCTTTTTCATATGTACTTTAAATATTTCTTTACGTTCGTTTAGTTCTGGTAGGTCTATTATAATAGTTCTATCGAATCGACCAGGACGAAGCAAAGCTCTATCTAATATTTCCGCACAATTTGTGGCTGCTATTACTATTACGTTTGTATTTGTATCAAAACCATCCATTTCAGTAAGTAATTGATTTAGGGTATTTTCTCTTTCGTCATTAGAACCATTTATACTAGACCTTCCTCTAGCCCTACCTATTGCATCAATTTCATCAATGAAAATAATTGATGGAGATTTCATTTTCGCTCTGTCAAAAATATCCCTTACTCTTGAAGCTCCTACACCAACAAACATTTCCACGAATTCAGAACCGGCTAATGGAAAAAAAGGGACTTTGGCTTCACCAGCTACAGCCTTTGCTAATAAAGTTTTACCTGTACCAGGTGGTCCTATTAATAAAGCCCCGCGTGGGACTTTTCCTCCAAGTCTAGTATATTTTTGAGGATATTTTAAAAATTGAACAATTTCCTGAACTTCTTCCTTCGCACCTTCCATTCCTGCTACGTCATCAAACTTAATTTTTGTATCCTCAAATGAGTGTATTTTAGATTTTCCAATATTAAAAATCTGTCCTCCAGATCCTCCTCTAGGAATAATTCTTCTAGCTGCGAAAATACAAAGGTAAATAAATAATACAATAAAAAAGCCATAATCTAAAATAACCCTGATTATAGCCCATTCCTGATTGTTTTTGAAATCAATAATTGTATTAAGTTGATATATTCTTCTATATTCCTCGAATTTCTTTTGAAAGAATTGAAGATCTCCAATTTCAAATTCATATTTTGGAAAACGTATAATGTTTTTTAGTTTTTTTGAAAAAAAACATCCATTTTTTTTATCAATCTTCCTTTTTTTTAGGAATACATCAACTATTTCTTTCCTACGAACAGTTACTTTTTCAATTTTTCCCAAAGATAGTATTTGAAAAAACTTATCCTGATCGATCCTTCTAATCTTAGAGAAGGAAGATTTGTAGTAAACAAATACTCCTATTAAAAAAAATAGGATAATTGCGTAGATACAAAATCTATTATTTTTAGATTTTTTTTCCATACTTTAAATTTTTTTTTTAATTAATAATCTATAAAAAAAAAAGTAGTTGTACTAAATTAAAAAATTTTTAGTTTATATTTTTTAATTTTTTTCCTAATTTTATTTTCGTCCAAAAAAATAAAATGCTTAATGAAAAAGAAAAAAAATATATTAATAATATTAGCCATTATGTAATATAAGGAAAGAGCAGAAGCAGAGTTGTTAATGAATAATAACATCAAAATATATAATCCATAATATGTTATAAAGTCTGTACTGGATATATTTGAGTAATAAGTATATACAAAAAAAACCAAAGCGGATATAAAAGTAAGGAAACTCACATGATCTCCATAACCTGGTATTCTAAAAGGTAGTTCTAAAATAGAATCATAATAGGTTAAGTCTTCTACCCATAGAAAACTTTTTCCTCTTAGATTAAGAAGATTGGGAAAAAATATCAATAGAGAATAAAAAATGGTAAGTTGTAGAAAAGAATAAATAACCCCAGACATTGGACTAATGCCAATTTCTCTGTAAATATCAAGAATATCCTGCTGTTTATTTAAAGAGTTATGATCTAATTCTGTTTGGATGATATTCATGATTAAATTGAATTTATACTGCTTGTAAATAATTGGGAAAAGAACTACCTTCATCAATAAGGTAATTAAAATAATAATTAAACCATAATTGATGGGGGCATTCTCTAAAATTTTAAAAATTGATAAGAAAAAATATTTATTTATACACTTTAATATTCCACATCCAAAAGGAATGATCTTTTCAAGATTCCCCCCTATGTGTTTCAGAAAATTAAAGTCAAGTGGACTAAAATACAACATTGCGGAAAAATTAATTTCGTTTTCTTTTGAATCTAAGGTAGATTTTATGCAAAAATATTTTAAAAAAGACTTTTTCTTTAAAGATTGGGATTCTATATGAATCTTTTTTAAAGTTTTTTTAGTAGATAAAATAGATGCGAAAAATTTTTGTTTGAAAGCAAACCAATTTGCATAGGGTAGACACTTTTTTCTATTACCCCTAAAAAAAGAAATTTTTCTTTTTTTAAGTCCAAAAGAGTAGAATATTTTAGTAGATGGGTTTTCCCCATTTTCAAGGTTAAGAAGTTTTTGCCTCCAATTAATATCAACGTGCTTTATTTTAAGATGCCCTTTGCTTCTCATATAGAGATCTATTCCATAATGAATTTTTTTCCTAAATATATAAACATATTCCAGTAAATTTGACTTAAAACTTAGCTGTAAATAGTCTCTCTCCTCTTTTAGTTTTGGGGTAAAATTCAAGTAACAAGTATTAATTGTAGATTCTTTTTTCGATAACAAACTTATGTAGAAATCAAAAAGAAAACTTTTTTCCTTTGAAAGCATTAAATGCTTTTTGTCATATTTAAATTTTTTTAACTCAATACAGTAAATTTTTACCCCTATATTAGAAACTTCTATTTTCAAGACATCATTTTCCAAAATTGTTTTTCTATTAATAGAAGAAGGATCTTTTTTCCAAAAAAGTTTGTTAAAAACAATTTCCCTATCCCTTTTCTTATATAGGCTCTTCTTCTTTTCCTGAAGAATAGGATTAAAATAGAGAAAAATAGTGACGATTAATCCAATTAAAATGGATACTACAATCAAATGATCTTTTAGCATAAAACAATAATGTTAAAACACAATCTGGGCTATCCAAGAATAGGGGACCATAGAGAGTTGAAAAAAAATTGTGAAAAATATTGGGCTGGAAGTGTCAGTAAGAAACATTTTTTGGATTTTTCCAAAAAACTTCGTAAAAAAAATTGGGAGATACAAAAAGACGCTGGATTAGACCTTATTCCGTGTAATGATTTTAGCTTTTATGATCATGTACTAGATATGTCTTTTCTGCTAGGAGCAATTCCCCATAGATATTTTTCATTACTATCTGAGGTAGAGCCTCTAGATTTATACTTTTCAATGGCAAGAGGATATCAAAAAAATAAACGAGATATCCCTGCTATGGAAATGACAAAGTGGTTTGATAGCAATTATCATTACATCGTTCCGGAGTTTTCGTTGTATCAGACTTTTTTCCTATTTTCGAAAAAAATTTTTGATGAATTCATACAAGCTCAAAAAATTTTAGGTAAAAAAGCTAAACCAGTTTTAATTGGACCTATTTCCTATCTCCTTTTAGGTAAGGAAAAACAAGATAATTTTTATAGAATTGACTTAATTTCAAGAATAATAACAGTATATATAGATGTTTTAAATAATCTTAAAAATCTTGGTGCAGAGTGGATACAATTAGATGAACCTTTTTTATCCTTTCATCTAACAGAAAAAGATAAAAAAGCTTTTCTGGATGCTTACCAAGAAATCAAAAAACACGCTCCAGAATTAAAAATTATTTTGAGTACTTATTTTGAAAGTATTGATCTAAATATAGATTTAGCATTTAATCTTCGTACAGAAGCTATTCATGTTGATTTAATCCAAAATCCTAATCAATTAGATGTAATATTAAAATTTTTTCCTAAAAATTGTTTTCTTTCCCTAGGAGTCGTAGACGGAAGAAATATATGGAAGAATGATTATACGGAATCAATAAAAAAAATTAAAAAGGCAAAGGAGGTTTTAGGTGAAGAACGTTTAATGCTTGCTCCAAGTTGTTCTCTCATCCATGTTCCTATGGATTTGGATTTTGAATATAAAATTCATCCTTATCTTAAAGAAAGAATGGCTTTTGCCAAGCAAAAACTTAAAGAACTTTATGATCTTGATAGAATCATCAAAGGGGAAACCAATTTGCTTCAAATAAATAAAAAAGAAAGGTCTAAGAAATCTGCATTTATTAACAATAAAAGTGTTAAGGATAATGTAAAGATGGAGCTAATGGAAAAGGATCTTAAACGTAAAAATTCTTTCAAAATACGGAAGAAAATTCAGAAAAAAAAACTTATATTACCGAATTTTCCAACAACAACTATAGGATCTTTTCCTCAAACGCCTGATCTAAGAAGTCTTAGATATAAATTTAAAAATAAACTTATTTCTCAGAAAGAGTATAATGGAATCATTAAAAAGTTCATCAAAAAGTCTATAAAAATCCAAGAGGAAATTGGATTAGATGTTTTAGTACATGGAGAGTTCGAGAGAAACGATATGGTGGAATATTTTGGAGAACAACTTAATGGCGTATTATCCACAAAAAATGGATGGGTTCAAAGTTATGGTAGTAGATGTGTTAAGCCTCCTATTATTTATGGAGATGTAAGCCGTGTTAAGGATATAACTGTATATTGGTCTAGTTTTGCTAAAAGCCTAACTATAAGGCCCATAAAAGGAATTCTTACAGGTCCTGTAACCATTCTGCAATGGTCATTTGTACGAAATGATCAAAACCGATCTCTAACAGCTTTAGAGATTGCTTGGGCTATACGGGATGAAGTACAGTCTTTAGAGAGAGCTGGAATACAGATCATTCAAATTGATGAACCAGCTTTAAGGGAAGGATTACCCCTGAAAAAAGAAAAATGGGAAAATTATTTTGATTGGGCCATTCAAGCTTTTCATATTTCCTCTAACGTAGTGAAAGATGAAACGCAAATTCATACTCATATGTGTTATAGTGAATTTAACGATATATTAGAATATATTGCTAATATGGATGTGGATGTAATTTCCATAGAAAACGCTCGTTCTCATATGGAATTATTAAAGGCTTTTTATAATTTCAAATATCCCAATGAAATTGGTCCAGGTATTTATGATATTCATTCTTCTAGAATTCCATCAATAGAGGAGATGTGTTCCTTACTTGAAAAAGCTTCTGTGGTTTTATCCGGTAAAAAAATTTGGGTTAATCCAGATTGTGGCCTTAAAACCCGAAAATGGCCAGAATCAATTGAATCCCTAAAAAATATGGTAAAAGCTGCTCAAATAGCTAGGGAAAAATTTTTAAACTAAATATGTAAAGGATTACCATTAAAAGCAGAAAGTGCTGCTTCACGCAGTGCTTCAGAAAAAGTTGGATGTGGATGAGAAATTCTATATATATCTTCAGAAGAAGCCCTAAATACCATAGCTATTACAGCTTCCATAATTATATCTGAGGCTCTAGCCCCAATCATATGGACCCCAAGGATCTCATCTGTCTCTTCAGATGCTAATATTTTCACAAATCCTTCTACATCTCCACTAGATATAGAACGTCCTAAAGCAAACATTGGGAAACTTCCTATTTTGTAGCGTATATTTTTCTTTTTTAGTTGTTCTTCGGTAAAACCTACTGATGCTACTTCAGGCCATGTATAGATTACTATAGGGATAAGATTATAATTAATTTTCAGGGGTTTTTGGCCAGACAAATGTTCAATCACAAATAAAGCCTCTTCTTCAGCCTTATGTGCTAGCATTGATCCTCCTATTACATCCCCTATTGCGTAAATATTACTTACATTAGTTTGTAAATATTTATTGACTAGGATGAACCCGCTCTTATCTATTTCAATTCCAATATTTTGTAATCCCAGACCTTCTGTATAAGGTCTCCTACCTATAGCTAATAAACAATAGTCTCCATAGATTTCGAAATCTCTTTCTCCTTGAGATTTACCTTTGATAATGACTTCATTATTTTTAAACTTTGCTTCTTTAACATAGGAAGAAAGGTTAAATTGAATCCCTATTTTTTTTAGAATTTTTTGTAGATATTTACTTATACCTTTATCCATTTTTGGAATGATACGATCAGAAGATTCAATAATGGAAACTTCACTACCCAATCTTTGATAAGCTACGCCTAATTCTAAACCTATTACTCCTCCCCCAATAATCGTTAACCGTTTAGGTACTTCAGTTAAAGAAAGAACTTGGGTAGACGAAAGGATTTTTTTTTTGTCTATTCTTAAAATAGGTAAATCAACGGGCTTAGATCCAGTTGAAATAATAGCGTTTTTAAATTTTATTTCTACAATATTATCTGGTTGAAAAACCATCAAATGATTTTCTTCTTTAAAGCTACCTACTCCATGATAAATATCTATCTTCTTCGAAAGAAGAAGAAACTTTAACCCCTCTAGAATTTTCTTTACTACTTTTTCCTTTCTGGAAATCATTTTATGAAAATCTAAAGTTAGAGAGTTAAAAATAATACCGTTATTTAAAAAAGTTTTTTGGGATTTATAGTAATGTTCAGAAGAGTCTAAAATAGCTTTTGATGGAATGCAACCAATATTTAAACAAGTTCCACCTAAAGTATTATATTTTTCAACAAGTGCAGTTTTAAATCCAAGTTGAGAAGCACGTATAGCTGATATATACCCTCCAGGTCCAGACCCTATAACAACTATATCATAATTCATCATATTAATTATTCAATAATTCATCATCATATTAAAATTAAATAATTATTCAATTCAATAATTCATTCATCATAATTCAGAGCCTTTTTTGAGTGATGCTATTTTCATTAAAGCAATTTCTTCTGCTTGACTTACAAGGAAATTCGACATACAATGCTTTAATTAAAAAATATTTAGGAATTTCAGATGCCTGTTTCAAATATTTTATAAACTCAAGAACTTTTATATAAAGTTTTCAATTTTTCTGCTGCTTCTTTCATAGAATTTACTGAATGAAAGTGGAACCCGCTTCGATTAATTATTTCCCTAGATCTTTCAAAATTAGTCCCTTTCAATCTAATAACAATAGGAATACGAATCTTATCACAAAGTATCTTTGTGCAGGCAATGATTACCCTAGCTACTAGATCGCAACGTACAATACCTCCAAAGATATTAATAAGGATAACTTCAACATCTGAATCTTTCAAAATTATGCTAAAAGCATTTTCTATGCGCTTTTCATCTGCTGTTCCCCCTATATCTAGGAAATTAGCTGGACTTCCACCTGAAAATTTTATCATATCCATTGTTGCCATAGCTAATCCTGCTCCATTCACCATACAAGCTACATTACCGTTTAACTTAACAAAGTTTAATCCAGCTTTTGAAGCTTCCACTTCTTCAGTATTTTCTTCTTGATTATCCCGCATAGTTTCGTAATCAGAATGACGAAATAGAGCATTTTCATCGATAACTACCTTAGCATCTACAGCTAGAATTCGATCATCATAAGTTTTAATCATTGGGTTAATTTCCAATAATGAAGCATCACTTTTAACATATGCCCTATATAAAGAAGTAATAAATTTTCCGAAAGCTTTAAATGCTTTTCCTTTTAAATGGAGATTAAAAGCAATCTTTCTTGCTTGAAAAGCTTTCATCTCTTCAGTGTCTATAATCTCTGTTTTAACCTTTTCTGGATTATAGACACTTTCTATATCCATACCACCTTCTGGTGAATACAAAATCATATTTTTTCCTAAGGACCGATTTAGAAAAATCGAAATATAATATTCAAGAGTTCCGGTATAATAAACATCTTCAGAAACTAAGACTTTTCGGACAAGTTTTCCTTTTTCAGAGGTTTGAGGTGTAATTAAATACATTCCTAAAATTTTATGGGCCTTTTCTCTAACCTCTTTTAAGTTTTTAGCCAGTTTAACTCCTCCACATTTACCCCTTCCTCCTGCATGTACTTGTGCTTTAATAACATAAGATTCTAAACAGGAGAAATTTACAGAAAGCCTTTTAGCTACTTCTAAAGCCTCTTGTTCAGTAGTAGCCAAAAATGATTTCGGAGTTTCAACTACGAAAAAATTTAGGATTTCTTTTCCTTGAAATTCGTGTACATTCATTTTTCTAGAATAATTCTAAAGATTTTTCTGGATTATATTCCATCAAATAATTTATGGGATCTTCTATTGATTCTTTTATGGATAGGAGAAAACTTACAGCCTCTCTTCCGTCTAAAAGACAATGATCATAAGAAAGAGCTAAATACATTATAGGACGTATTTGTACTTTACCATTAATTACAACAGGACGTTCTGCAATTTTATGCATTCCTAAAATTGCACTCTGAGGTGGATTTATAATTGGGGTAGAAAGCATGGACCCAAAAACCCCCCCATTTGTTATTGTGAAAGTTCCTCCCGTCATTTCATCAACTGAAATTACGCCCTCTTGAACCCTGCTATAAAGACGTTTTATTTCTTGTTCAATTCCCTTAAAGGTAATAAACTCAGCATTTCTCAAAACTGGAACAACTAATCCTTTAGGCCCAGAAATTGCAATACTTATGTCGCAATAATCAAAACTAATTTTATTTTCTCCATCAATCATTGCATTAACATCAGGATATAACTTCAAAGCTCTTACACAACTTTTTGTGAAAAAAGACATAAATCCTAAGTTGACCCCGTGTCTTTCTTTAAATTTTTCCTTAAATTTATTTCTCAAATAAAAAATTTGGCTCATATCTACTTCATTAAAAGTAGTGAGAATAGCTGTATTATTTTTGACTGAAACTAATCTTTCCGAGATTTTTCTTCTAAGTTTAGAAAGCATAGAGATTTTAAACGATCGGGAAGTCTTTGTAGTAAAGCTTCCCATATTTGCCTTTAAAGCATCTTTTTTTAGAATTTTGCCTACTTTAACTGTATCAATTCCTTTTTCATATAATATTTTTTTTGCGGATGGAGCCTGACTAGCAGGAGCTACACCTGGTGCTTCTTCCAAATTGGAATCGGTATCTATTAGCCCAATAACATCACCTACTGATACTATATCCCCTTTTTTAGCTTTTAGCCTAATTTTTCCACTATCTGGGGCTGATATTTCCAATGTTGCCTTATCTGAATCTATTTCTGCAATAATTTTTCCTTTAGGAACATAACTTCCATCTTTTACTAGCCAAGATGAAATTTCTATTTCAGTTATTGATTCTCCAGGGGAAGGAGCTTTTATTTCTAAAATCATAATATTTAATAAATTAACTATTGAAACGCTTTTTCTAGTAGAGATACATGTACTTTTAAAAAGTTTTGATAAGATCCTGTCGAAGATACAGAGCTTTCTTTAGGAGAAATTATATCCCAAGTAAACTCTCGAAAACTTTTTATTAAATAAGACCAAGGCCCCATATTTTCTGGCTCTTCTTGTACCCATATCATTCTATTTTTACTAGGATAACGCTTTAAAATTTTTTCAATACAAGATACTTTTAAAGGATAAAGTTGTTCCAAACGGATTATAGCTGTATTTTCATTGAAAGTTTCTTTCCTCTTCTTAAAAAGATCGTAATAAATTTTTCCAGAACAGAATATTAAAGTACGCACTTTTTTAGGATCCACATAATCATCGTCAATAATTTCCTTAAAAAAACCATTTGCCAATTCTTCTAAAGAAGAAAAACAAAGAGAATGTCTTAATAGACTTTTAGGAGTAAAAACAATCAATGGTTTACGAAAGGAAAACTTCATTTGTCTTCGCAAAATATGGAAAAAATTAGCTGGAGTACTGCAATTTGCCACTAAAATGTTTTTGCCAGAGCAAAGCTGAAGAAAACGTTCCACTCTAGCTGAAGAATGTTCCGCTCCTTGTCCTTCATAACCGTGTGGAAGTAACAAAACTAATCCACTCTGTATCTTCCATTTTTCTTCAGCAGAAGAAATATATTGATCAATTATGACTTGACCAACATTACAAAAGTCCCCAAATTGGGCTTCCCAAATAGTTAAAGTATTAGGAGAAGTTATAGAATATCCAAAATCAAATCCTAGTACCCCATATTCAGAAAGTGGGGAATTATAAACCTGAATTTTTCCTTGTCCATTTCTTATATAATTGAGTAAAATAAAGGGTTCTTCATCTTCCGACTTTATTAAAGAATGACGATGTGAAAAAGTTCCTCTTTCCACATCTTCCCCAGATACACGAATATGGTATCCTTCGTCAAGAAGACTCCCATATGCGAATAGTTCAGCTATTCCCCAATCAACTATTTTTTCTTTTGAAACCATTTGATATCGATGATCAAATAGTCTTTCAGTTTTTTTATAAAAATTTCTTCCACTTGGAAGTGTAAAAATTATTTTTCCAATTTCACATAATCGATCTATGCAAAATCTAGTGTCAATTTTTTCAAAAACTTTTTTGTATTTTGAAAAACTTTTCCAGGCATCGTGCATAAAAACATCAAGTTTATTGAATTCAATTTTCTTCGATTCTTCGAAAGATTTTTCTAGAGATTTTTTGTATTTGTCTTCAACTTTTTTTCTAAAATTAGAATCGATTACCCCCTCTTTTTCTAATTTTTTGATGTAAATCTCTTTAGAGCTAATTTTTTTATCTATTATTCTATAGAGAGATTTTTGAGTGAAACGAGGCTCGTCACTTTCATTATGGCCGTATTTTCTATAACCAAGTAAGTCAATAAAAACATCTTGTTTATACCGCATTCTAAAATCTACGGAGAAACGAATAGCATGTATTACAGATTCCATGTCTTCAGAATTAACGTGAAGCACTGGAGAAAGCAAAACCTTAGCTATGTCCGTACAATAAATGCTTGATCTACCGTAAAAATAGTTGGTAGTAAATCCAACTTGATTATTAATAACAAGATGAATAGTTCCTCCTGTTTTGTATCCTTTAAGATAGGACATCTGAACCACTTCGTAAACGATTCCCTGTGCAGAAATAGCAGCATCACCATGTATGATAATAGGAAGCACTTTATCATAATCTCCTGCATAATGCAGATCAATTTTTGCTCTACTAATTCCTTCTACAATAGCTCCGACAACTTCTAGATGGGAGGGATTCGGAGTAATATTTATTTGAATGGAATTACCCCTTCTACTTTTTTTTATAGTAGTTAATCCCAAATGATATTTTACATCTCCAGAAAAAGAAGAATTTTCATACTCTTTACCTGAAAATTCGCAAAAAATTTGAGAAAAATTCTTTTTGAAAAGGTTGGAAAGAACATTTAATCTTCCCCTATGTGCCATTCCAAAAACAATATTCTCTACTTTATAAAAATCAGAGGCATATTCAACCAGCTCTGAAAGAGCTGGTACAAGAGATTCATTTCCTTCAATAGAAAATCTTTTATGTCCAATGAATTTAGTATGAAGAAAATCTTCGAAAATAACAGCCTCACTAAGTTTTTCAAATAAAAGTTTTTTCTTTTCGAAAGAAAGTTGGGGATTATTCCCCTTGTAATTAATCCACTTTTGTATCCATTCTATTTTTTCAGTGTCTTGAATATGCATATATTCAATACCAATATATTCGCAAAAAACGGTTTTGAGATGTTTCAAAATATTTTTTAAGGAAGTGGGGGGCAATCCAATTATCTTGGATGCTTTAAAAACTGTATCGAGATCTTCTTCAGACAAACCAAAAGAATCTAGTTCTATTTCGGGATGTTTATTTAGTAGAGGATTTTTTAGAGCAAAAAAATGGCCTCTTGTTCTAGATGCATTTATCAAATCAATAACCTTGAATTCTTTAGCATAAATTTCTGAGGAAAGACGATCTTTTTTTCTAACGTAATTTTCTTGGAAAAAATCGAATCCCTGAAAAAAAGATCTCCAGCTGGGTTCGATAACATCTGGATCCTCCAGATATCTATGATAAAGCTCTTCTATATGTTCTGGATGTATAGCGTTTAAAAAGGAGTATTTTTCCATATTTTTTAAAAAAGTTTACACGAAAAAATTCTAGGAAAAAGAATAGTTAATAGAATTTATGAACAATTTGGCTTTACGAAGAGCTTCTTCCAAACCTTCCAGATTATCTACTTTAGCTTCAGCAAAAAAACTTTTTCCGCCAAATTTTACTATTATGTTAGTAGCTAAATATTGAACAATAGCAGAAGCACTCATTCCCCTAGAATGGATAAGATCATCAGAAATAGCGGAAAAAATAACTACTTTTTTTTTAGAATGAAAACAAACTAAAATAATTATAAGGCTAGGGATTTCTCTACGAAGCTCCAAAGCAAGTTTTTTTACATAATCAGTATTTAAATCTGTTTTTTCAACAATTAGTTTTAAATACTCTAATCTATCTTTTTTAGATAATCTAGAATACAATTTTTTTTTCAAAAAATTCATCTTTTGCCTAGTAATATTTTTTAATTGCGATTTAAAAATCTTATTTTCTTCTAACAGATTTTTTATTTTTTTAATAGGATAATTGGGGAAATTTAAAACCTCTAGAAGTACGTTATACTTTTTACATATATTTTTAAGGTATCGAACTACTTCAATTGAAGTAATTGCTTCAATACGACGAATTCCAGAGGAAATGGAAGATTCAGAAAGAATTTTAAAGTATTCTATATGCTCTGTATTAGAAACGTGAGTTCCACTGCAAAGTTCCACTGAATTACCAAAACGGATGCTTCGTACTTTTTCTCTATACTTTTTAGATAAAATAGCTATTCCTCCTTCTCTTCTAGCTTCGAGCAAAAAAATAGATTTCTTCTCCTCTATTGGAAGTTTTTCTTGAATCATTTTATTTACACGATCTTCAACTAACTCAATAGTTGAAACACTTAATTTTTCTGAGTGAGAAAAATCGAAACGAAGTCTATCTGGTCCTATATAAGAACCTTTTTGCCTAACTCCTATACCTAGAATTTCTCTTAGAGCATAATGAAGTAAATGTGTAGCCGTATGATTTTTTTCTATTTTTCTCCTTCTAATAGCATCTACACGTATTTTAAAAAATTTTAAAGGATGCAGTGGTATATTTTTCACTAAGTGAACAATGAGATTTTCTTCCTTTTTTGTCTTAAAAATATGAATATTCTCTTCAGAATTAAGAATCCAACCAGTGTCACCTAATTGTCCACTCCCTTCAGGATAAAACGGAGTTTGATCAAAAACAATTTGGAAATATTTTCCGTAAGCGGAAGCGGAAGAATCTTCCATTTTTCTAAATTTTCTAATTTTAGTTTCAATTTCTAGTTGATCATACCCTATAAAACAATTCTCTTTTTGATTTTGAGAATTTTCTAGTAGTACAATCCAATCAAATTTTTCTGTATATTCTCCTTTTTTAGACCGTTTTTTCTGTTTCATCATTTCTTTTTCAAAGCCATCTTTGTCTATTTTTAAATCGTTTTCTCTGGCTAAAATTCTAGAAAAATCTAGAGGAAATCCATAAGTATCATATAATTCAAAAATATGAACTCCGTCAATAAATTTTTCTTTTTTGTTTTTGTATTCTTTTATAAGATGATTCATGCGAATAATTCCTTGATTAATAGTTTTCAAGAATATATTTTCTTCTTCTTTAACAATTTTTTTTATGGATGCTTTATGCCTGAAAATATCAGGGTAAATTTCGCCCATTTCATCAGACAAAGTATCTACAAGTTTGTAGATAAAAGCCTGTTTTTTATACAAAAATCGGAAGGAGTACCCAATAGCTCTCCTTAGTATTCTGCGAATAACGTATCCTGCTCCAGAATTAGAAGGATTCTGTCCATCAGAAATAGCGAATGAAACTGCACGGATATGATCCGCCAAAACTCGCATAGAAATATCTATATTTTTATCTTCTCCGTATTTTTTTCCAATGCATTTTTCAATTTTCCTAATTAATGGAAGAAAAAGATCAGTTTCGTAGTTGGAAGATTTCTTCTGTAAAATTCTACAGAGACGTTCTAGCCCCATTCCGGTATCAATATGACGATCAGGTAGTCTATATAGAGAATTATCTGATTTTCGAAAAAATTCTATAAATACCAAATTCCATATTTCAATTACATGGGGATGTCCTTTATTGATTAATTTTGAAGCAGGTTTTTTAGCTTTTTCTTTATGATTTCGTAAATCTATATGAATCTCTGAACATGGGCCACATGGCCCAGTAAAACCCATTTCCCAAAAATTATCTTTTTTTCCAAAAGGGATTATGCGATTTTTATTTAAAATTACACTCCAAGAGTTATAAGATTCTTCATCTGCAGGTAAATTTAAATTGGGATCTCCGTTAAAGAAAGTAACGTAGAGATTTTCTTCAGAAATTTTATATTTTTCTGTTAAAAGTTCCCATGCCCAAGAAATTGCTTCTTTTTTAAAATAATCTCCAAAAGACCAATTTCCTAGCATTTCAAACATCGTATGATGATAAGTATCATTACCAACATCATCTATATCGTTATGTTTTCCAGTAACACGAAGACATTTTTGACTATCGACAATCCTTGTATACGGAGGTTTTTCATTTCCTAAAAAATAATTTTTGAATGGATTCATTCCAGCATTAACAAAGAAAAGGGAAGGATCATCTTTTAAAACTATAGGAACTGAAGGAATAATTTTATGAATTTTTGTTTGGAAAAATTTTAAAAAATTTTTTCTAACCTCTATAGATTTCATCTATTTGGATATTTGGATTTTTTTTGGTGGATGTAGCTCAGTTGGTTAGAGCATCAGATTGTGGTTCTGAATGTCGCCGGTTCGAGTCCGGTTATCCACCCACCCTAAAACCCTAAAATGGTTGTTCCCAACGTTAATATATCGGCTCCTTTATCTAAGAGATAAGAAGCATTCTTCCAGCTAATTCCTCCATCTATCTCAATTAATGCAGGGGATCTTTTTTTTAAAATTAAATCCTTAGTATCGTAAAGTTTTTGATAAATATGTTCAATAATTTCTTGTCCACCGAATCCTGGATTTACCCCCATCAATAAAACAATATCTAATTCTTTAATTACATTTTGTAACATATTAACCGGAGTATGTGGGTTAATTGCTACTCCGGCTTTTATATCAGTTTCCTTAATTAAGGAAATGGTTCTATGAAGATTACGTCCACATGCTTCATAATGAACGTAGATACAATCTACACCTAATTTTTTAATTCTTTGAATATATCTTTCAGGTTCTAATATCATCAAATGTAGATATAAAGGTTTTTTTGCATATTTTTTAACATATTTTAAAACCGTTATTCCAAAGGATATGTTAGGGACAAACATACTATCCATTATATCAACATGGATACAATCCGCTTTGCTATTGTTTAGCATTTTTATCTCTTTATGAATATTAGATAAATTTGCTGATAGTATCGAAAGTGAAAGAATTTTTTTCATAAGGGATCTTAAATAATGAATCATTCATTAAACGTGTAATCTAGTCCTAGTCTAAAACTAAGAATCTGATTAGGAACCACGTCTCTTTTACCATAAACTTTTGTTATATTCATTTTACATGTCAAATTTATACCAAAATTTTCTGTTATTTCATAATTTATACCTAATAAAGATCCCATAGAAAAAATATTAGGCACAAAATTTTTTATTCTTTCTATATTATAATTATACTTCTCTGTAACCTGAGTAACAGGAGTTTTGTTTTTCTTATTTTTCTCTCGTATTAGATCAATTTTATCACCAGTTAATTTAAACCCAAACACCGGAGAAAAATATAAATTTACCCCACCAATCATATTATATTTTAATCCAGGAGAAACCTCCAGATATATTATTTTTTTTTTACTTTTACCATAAATTTTTTTCCTATTTTTCTTCTCATTTTATAAAATCCCTGAAAACTATGAATAGAAAGAATCAAATCAATTTGAGAAGCCACATAATCATCAATAACATGCCCTCTATAAAGACCTGCATAAAAGTCTATATCAAAAACAGATTTAAATCCTTTAATCATTGATAGATTGGGTCCAATTTGAATTCCAAAAAAGTTTTCCCCAATTCTGCGATAAAATTGGGCATCGGATTTTTGAGGAAGAAAAATCAAAAATGAAAAAACAATAACCCAAATATTTTTTATATTTTTTAGCATAGTTTTTATATTTTTTAGCATCTTTTTATTCATATTTTTTATATTTTTTAGCATAGTTAAGAAATTAAATGGGCGATGCTGGATTTGAACCAGCGACCTTTTGCGTGTAAAGCAGCTGCTCTAAACCTCTGAGCTAATCACCCTTAAAAAGTAAATATAAACAAATATTCTAAAGAAAACAAAATTTTAAAATTAAACTAAAAATTAAAGATTAAATAATTTCTGCCACTACGAAATTGCTTCCTCCTATAAAAATAAAGTCCTCTTCTGATGCTAATTTATCAGCCTCAAAAAGAGCTTCTTTTACCGTAAAAAAATATTTTGCATTTTTTTTATAGTTATCATTAACCAATTTTTCAAGATCTTCTATATGTAAACGTCTATGTAAATTAGGTTGACAAAAATAATAATAAGCTTTAGATGGAAAATGGGATAGTATTTTTAAGACATCTTTTCCTCTAACAAAACCTAAAATTAAATGCAACTTATTATAGGATTCCCGCATAAGTTGTTGCGTTACCCAGTTTATACCTTCTTCATTATGTGCGGTATCACAGATAATTTTAGGTTTTTGTCTTATCCCTTGCCACCTTCCTTGTAGTTTAGTATTTTTAATAACATTTTTAAACCCCAAAATTATGGAGTTTTCAGTAATTTTTAATCCTAAACTTTGTAAAACATCTATAGATTTTATTACTGTTTTTTTATTTAATATTTGATAGTACCCTTTTAATGGGATTGCATAGTAATTCTGATTATTGCAATTATCAGAATAGAAAATTGGTGCTTTTTTTGAAAAAGCAACTTCTCGAAAAACTTTATCCGTTTCATAATGAAACGAGCCTAAAACGACAGGAATTTTTGGCTTTATAATGCCTGCTTTTTCATAAGCAATTTTAGATAAATTTTTTCCTAAAAAATCAGTATGATCATAAGAAATATTGGTAATTATAGAAATAATGGGGGTAATAATATTTGTTGAATCCATTCTTCCTCCCATTCCGACTTCAATTACAGCTATATCTACATTTTTTTCCTTGAAGTAAAGAAAAGCTAAAGATGTCATAAATTCAAAAAAAGAGAGACCAATTTTTTCAGCAAAAATTTTGTGGTTACGAATATAACTAACGATAAAATCTTCTTCAATTAAGAACCCGTTATAACGAATACGTTCACGCAAATTTTTCATATGAGGAGAAGTAAGCAATCCTGTTTTGAATCCTGATTCTTGAAGAATGGAAGATAGCATGTGAGCTACAGATCCTTTTCCATTCGTTCCACCAATGTGGATTGATTTAAAACTATGTTCAGGATTTCCCAAATAATTGCAGAAAGATTGGATTCTTAGCAAATCAGTTTTGCTATTCTTATTATTGCGGATCTTATCCGTGTGTAATTTACTTAAAATCCATTGAACAGATTGATAATAGTCCATATATATTTATATTTTAATAATTTTAAAGATATAGAAAAAAATCTTAAAATAGAAGCTCCCATTTTTTTGAGGGAGATACTTTTATAAATATAAATATAAGCAATTTTTCTTACCCAAAAAACATCTTTCATTTTTCGTCCAGAAATCTCTAATTTAAAAAAAAATGTTTCGAACACATAATTGTGGGACTCTTCGGAAAAAAAATGTTGGGGAAGAGGTTATTTTAGCTGGATGGGTTAAAAGAGTTAGAAATCTAGGAACAGTAAGTTTTATAGATTTAAGGGATCATTATGGAATAACTCAACTAACTTTTTATGGAAAAAATCCTTTAAAAAAAAAAGCGGATCAATTGGGTAGAGAATTCGTTATACAAGTATGCGGAAAAGTTGCTGAGAGAAAATCTAAAAATCTTAAAAATACTACAGGATTTATTGAGGTTGTTGTTTCTAAACTTAGAATTCTAAGCTATTCAAAAATACCCCCATTTATTATAGAAGAAAAAACAGATGGAAATGAAGATCTTAGAATGAAATATCGTTATCTTGACTTACGTAGAGATTTTATTAAAAAAAAACTTATTACTCGTCACAAGATAGTTTTCGAAATACGAAAATATCTTTCAGAAAACGGATTTCTGGAAATAGAAACCCCCCTTTTAGTAAAATCCACTCCAGAAGGAGCACGAGATTTCGTAATTCCGTCCAGAACAAATCCTGGACAGTTTTATGCTCTACCTCAATCACCTCAATCTTTCAAACAGCTCCTAATGATTGGCGGAATAGATAAATATTTTCAAATTGTTAAATGCTTTCGTGATGAAGATTTGCGTTCAGATAGACAACCAGAATTCACTCAAATTGATTGCGAAATGTCTTTTGTTGAAGAAGAAGATGTCATTAAGATATCCGAAAATCTTATTAATTATATTTTTCAAAAAATAAGGAATTGCAGATTTGCAAAGAGTTTTCCAAGAATTTCCTATAAAGAGGCTATTAAACGATACGGATCTGATAAACCAGATATACGTTTTGAGATGATTATTAAGGAATTAAATGATGTAATACCAAAGAAAAATAATAGAGAACTTATAGCAGGCATTTCTATACCTGGATGTGCTAATTACAGCATAAGACAATTAAATGATATTACCGAATGGAGTCAACTCCATCATATAAGAAATCTTACTTGGGTGAAATGTTTGATTGATGGAAAATATCAATCCCCCTTTTTTGAGAAAAAATATTTTAAAATTTTTTATGATCGCTTAGGCGCTCAGCCTGGAGATCTTTTATTAATACTTTCAGGTTTAGATGATCAAACAGTTAGGAGACAACTAGGAAAAATTAGAATTGAGATGGCTGCCCGTTTAGGCTTGCTAAAAACGAATCAATTTTCCCCTATTTGGATAGTTGATTTTCCTTTGTTTGTGTGGAATGAAGATCAGAAGCGTTATGCTTCTTTTCATCATCCTTTCACTTCACCTAAAGAAGAAAATATTTACCTTCTGAAAAAGAATCCAGAAAAAATTATAGCCAAATCTTATGATTTGGTTATTAATGGAAAAGAAATCGGCGGGGGATCTATTAGAATAAATAAACGTTCCATACAAGAATCTATTTTCAAGATATTGGGATTTTCTAGAAAAGAAATTTTCTCTAAATTTGGCTTTCTAATGGAAGCTTTTGAATATGGAACTCCACCACATGGTGGGATTGCTTTAGGCCTTGATCGTTTGGTAGCACTTCTTAAAGGCGAAGATAGTATAAGGGATTTTATTGCTTTTCCAAAAAATAATTCTTATAGAGATCCAATGATAGGAACTCCTTCATATTTAAGTGACGATCAATTAAAAGAGCTTCATATTTTCATAAAGCGATGAGATCATATTTTGTTGGTAACGCTCAAACAGCTAAAATGAATATTTTCATCATTGGTCTGGGAAAAGTAGGTGCAAGCTTTCTGAAGAAAATATTCCAACAGAAAAATTCTTTACAAAAAACGCTAAAACTTGATATACGAATTATAGGATTAGCTAATAGTAGACATATGCATTTTAACGAATTCGGAATTGAATTCAATGAGTGGGAAAAAAAGTTATCAGAATCTGAGATAATGAACGTAGAAAAATTTATAGAAAAAATAGAAAAACTTGATCTATGTAATAGTTTTATTATTGATAATACAGCTAGTGAAGAAATAGCAATGACTTATGAAAAAATTTTAAAAAAGGGGATTGGCATAATTACTTGCAATAAAATTGCTTGTTCTTCCACTTTCGAGTATTACAAAAAACTAAAAACGGTATCCTCTAATTTGGGAGTTCCTTTCTTTTTCGAAACTAATGTAGGAGCTGGTCTTCCAATTATTGATACTCTAAATAGTTTAATAAATAGTGGAGATGATATTCATTCCATAGAAGCTGTACTTTCTGGTAGTTTAAATTTTATACTTAACAAATTTTCTGACGGAACCCATTTTTATGAATCAGTAAAGGAAGCTCAAAAACTAGGATTTACAGAACCTGATCCTCGCATTGATATAAGTGGAAAAGATGTAATGAGAAAAATACTAATTTTAGCAAGAGAATGTGGAGAAAAACTTGAATTAGAGGATATTTTTAAAAAATCCTTTATTCCCGAGTTATGCTTAAAATCTACTTCAATAGATGATTTTTATGAAAGACTAGTCGATCTGGAATCTAGTTTTTTCGAAAAAATAAGAATATCAACGAAAAAGAATAATAGACGGTTACGTTACGTAGCCAGATATAAGAAAGGTATTGCATCAGTTGGATTAGAAATTATCAATTTAGGCCATCCATTTTATCAGCTTGATGGAAAAGATAATATAATTTCATTTACTACAAAGCAGTATATTGATCATCCTTTAACAATAAAAGGAGCAGGGGCTGGTTCAGAAGTAACTGCTTCTGGAATTTTTTCAGATGTTATTAAAGCCTGTAGTAGATCAATCAAATGGAAAAAATAAAAATATTTGCTCCAGCTACTATAGCAAACTTAGTTTGCGGTTTTGACGTAATAGGATTAGCGTTGAATAATCCTAGTGATGAGATTCTTTTGAAAAGATCGAATAAATCAGGAATAAGTATTCTTAAAATAGATGGAGCGGACTTCCCTCTAGATACCAACAAAAATGTTTGTCTTGTTTCTTTACAAGAATTTATTAATGAATGTCCCTATCCTATAGGATTTGAAATAGAAATACTAAAAAAAATAAAACCTGGGAGCGGAATAGGATCTAGCGCTGCTAGTTCAGCTGGAGTTGTTGCTGGAGCTAATATTTTATTAGGAAATCCTTTCAGCACTCTAGAATTGATACGATTTGCTATGGAAGGGGAACGTTTAGTTAGTGGTAGAGGGGGAAATCATGCTGATAATGTTGCCCCAGTTTTAATGGGAGGAATTACATTAATAAGAAGTTATAATCCTTTAGATATTGCAAATATACATGTCCCTAATGATTTATGGATTAGCGTTATTCATCCCTCGATTGAGATAAAAACTTCTGAAGCACGTAAAATTCTAAAGAAAAAAGTTTTTATGAAGGATGCCATCAAACAATGTGGAAATTTTGGATCTTTTATTGCAGGTTTATATCAAGTAAATTATGATCTAATCAGTAGATCATTAGAAGATGTAATGGTAGAACCAATCCGAGGTATGCTTATTCCCTCCTTTTACCAGGTAAAAGCTAAATGTAAAGAAGTTGGAGCTTTAGGAGGAGGTATATCTGGATCTGGACCTTCGATATTTATGTTAAGCAAAGGGGAAAAAACTGCATATATTGTTAGTTCAGTAATGGAAGGTATATATGATTCTCTAAAAATAGAATATCAAGTTTACACTTCCTCAATAAATCAAAAAGGATTAAAATGGTATGAGATTTAAAATTTTAGAGTAGTTATGATATATCATAGTCTAGGAAAGACTAAGCATTATGTTTCTTTTAAAGAAGCTGTAATAAGAGGATTGGCTCCAGATAATAGTCTTTACTTTCCAGAAAAAATACACAAAATAGAAAAAATAATTAAAAATTTTCCATCACAAAGCATATATTCCATTGCAATGGAAGTGATTAAACCTTACATAGGACCAGATGATATACCAGAAAAAATTTTAGAAGAAATAATAGAAGATACACTTTGCTTCCCATTATCTTTAGTGAAGATTCACAAAGAAATTTATGCTTTAGAGCTTTTTCATGGGCCTAGCATGGCATTTAAAGATGTCGGAGCTAGATTTATGGCAGGATGTTTAAGTTATTTACGAAAAGAAGAAAGTAAACCCATTACTGTTTTAGTTGCTACTTCTGGAGACACAGGAGGTGCTGTAGCTAAAGGATTTCATAAAATAGCAGGAGTAGAAGTGGTTCTAATTTTTCCTAAGGCTAAAATTAGCCTGTTTCAGGAAAAACAGCTTACATCGGTGGAAGATAATATTACTTCTCTAGAAATAGAAGGTACTTTTGATGATTGTCAAAAATTGGTAAAAGAAGCTTTCCTGGATAAGGACCTACAAAATAAATGTACCATAACTTCAGCTAATTCAATAAATATAGCAAGATGGTTGCCCCAAATTTTGTATTATTTCATAGTTTACAAAAATATAAGTACTTCTGAAGAAGTCTTTTTCTCTATTCCGAGTGGAAATTTTGGAAATCTTTGCGCAGGTATGCTGGCCGCAAAAATGGGGCTACCCATAAAACATTTTATAGCTGCAACAAATTCTAACGATACTGTAAATCGATTTATAAAAACTGGAAAATATGCTCCCCTTCCAGGAAAATATACTTTATCAAATGCTATGGATGTCGCAGATCCAAGCAATTTCACTAGAATTTGGCATCTTTATGATAGAAGCTTTTCTAAGCTAAAGGAAAAATTGGATACTTATAGCTTCACTGATGAAGAAACTATTTGTGCAATAGAATCTATTTTCCATAAAAATGGATATATGCTGGACCCACATGGAGCTTTAGGGTATCTAGGGCTTCAAAAATATTTTCAAGAGTTGAAGAACTCTCAATTATCAAGAATGGGTATTTTTTTAGAGACAGCTCATCCATTGAAGTTTACGGAGAAAATTCCTTATGATTTGCAAAAGCAAATTATCATTCCTGAGCACTTAAAAAAGTTGCTTAAATCAGAAAAAAAATCCATTATACTTCCTAATAATTACCCAGCATTAAAAGAACATTTATTAAATACCATGTAAAAATTTTTTTTTAGAAAGTAGAGATTTCTTGGATTCTACATTTTCTTCATCTAAAACACAGCAATCTACAGGACAGACAGCCATACATTGAGGTTCATCATAAAATCCTACACACTCTGTACATTTGTCTCTTACAATAAAATAAATATCCCTTTTCTCTGGATTCTGAGAAGACTCCGCATCAATTAAAAGGCCTGAACTTATTTTTACTATTCCTTTAATATTTGTTCCTTCGGAAAGAGACCATTCTTCAGATCCCTCATAAATAGCGTGATTAGGACACTCAGGGGCACAAGCCCCGCAATTAATGCATTCATTAGTTATTTTTATTGACACCTTTTTGGAATTTTATAAAGATGATGATTACAAATATTATTAATGGATTAATATCAAAATAATATCTTGGTATATTTTTTTTTTAGATAAAGTTTCACCAGAGATCTCTGGGTAATTTAATCCATTATTTAATTCAATATTTCCTATAAAAATACGAGCCTCATCCCAAAGGTTTTCCTTTATGAAACTTTCAAAAGTTTTTTTACCTCCCTCTATAATTATTGATTGTATTTTTCTAGAATGAAGAATGGTTTTCACCAAACCATTTACAAATATTTTTCTAATAATCGTTACATTTTTATTGTAAACTTCTTTTAGTTTTTCACTAAAAATTAAAGTAGGAGATTTTTCATCATACAAAAAGTAAGAAAAAGGGATCATTCCATTTTTATCTAAAGTCATTCTTAGAGGATTTTTTCGTTTTTCTTCCAAATTTCTAACATTTAATTTGGGGTTATCATTTAATGCTGTTCTAGTTCCAACTAATACACCTACTTCATCAGAGCGCCATTTATGAGTACCTTGTCTTGCATAAGGCCCACTTATCCAAAAAGGATTATTCTTTTTTTCCTTTACTTTTTTGTTCTGTCTTAATACATCAAGATAACCGTTTAGACTTTGAGCCCATTTAAAAATAACATAAGGACGATTATTTTCATAAAAACTAAAAAACCTTCGATTCATCCAACGACAAAGTGTCTCACTAAAACCTGTTACCACTTCTAGACCTAAAGATTTCAACTTTTGGATACTTTTTCCTTTCACTCTTTCGTTTGGATCTCGTACCCCTATAAAAACCTTTGAAATTCTTTTTTTTAGAATTAAATCTACACAAGGAGCTGTTTTTCCAAAATTTAAACAAGGCTCAAGAGTTACGTAAATAGTAGCTCTATCCAAGATAGAGAAATCTTTAATAGAATTAATAGCATTGACCTCTGCATGTGGACCCCCACAATTATAGTGCCATCCTTCTCCTATAATTTTTCCACTTTTTTCTATCAAACATCCTACCCTGGGATTAGGATATACAGATCCATTTTTAGCTATTTGAATAGCTCTTTTCATAAAAACTTCCTGAAAAATCATCTAAATGATCTTTTCTAAGATTTCTAAAAATTCAATTATATAAATAATATAATTGTATTTTGTCATAAAACAATTCAGAATTTCTTTTTTATGATCTAATGATTTGTTTTTAAAAAACGCTTTTTTATCCAAAAAGATAGTTAGGATCTTTTTACGAGTTTTCAATATTTCGTTTGAAATTATTTCCATATACTTGAAAAGCTTTTTTTCTAAAAAGTCATATTTATCAAATAAAAATTTGTAATAAAGTTTTTTAAATCTAAGAGAGGCCAATTCCTTTAATAAAGTATCAATAGAAAACTCAGTATAAATAGAAAAATCATTGAATTTTTTGAGAATATCTATCTCAAGTCTTTTATTAAAAAAATAATTTGAATTATCTTGAAATTTTACAATTTTTTCACTCTTTTCAGATAGAAAATTTCTATAATACTCGTTATAGGATTCCAAATAATGGATTTTTGCTTGAAGCTTTCTTTTTATATATTGTATATTTTTGGGCTTTTTATAAAAAACTTTTTTATGATAAAATGATTTAATAGATTCTTTAAATATTTTATTTTTAAAATAAAAAAATTTAAAAAAAAAAGCATTTTTATCTTTTAAATGATTTATTTTTTCTATGATATTTTTATATTTTAGTAAATAGTTGGTTTTCCTACATGTTTTTTTTCTTAGGTGATGCAAGTGATAAAGTTCATTTAAATTATTTGGAAGTTTGGTCTCTTTAATAAGCTCTTTAACCCTAGATATCATCTGAAGTTTTTGAATATTATGCTCATATTCTAGAGATTGAAAATTTTTGTTGAATTTTAAATAATTAAAAAAGTTTTCCAAATGGAATCGATAAGTTTTAAACACGTATTCCACTTTAGAGTAAAAAATATTCCTAGAATTTTCCCAACGATCTTTAATTTCTTTTATTTTTTTTAGAAAATTTATGACCATTTTGTCATTATATGGAAAGATATAAAGATTTTTTAGATCTTCTATTATTTTAGAAAGAACATTTAGTTTTTTATTAACTTCTTGAAAAGTTTTAGTTTTTTCTTTTTCCAAAAAAAAAAGATAAAATTTTTTATTTAATGTAAACGAAAAAAAAAACTTTTCAAGTTTTTCTTTTCTAATTTTTTGTATTTTTACCAAAAATTTTTTGTATAATTGATGAACTTTATCTCTAATTTGGTTAACTGGATAATTTTTAATTAAAAAATGTAGATACAAAAATCGTTCCATTTAGTTTAGTTATCACATTAAAATACATATAGCCTTTCTCATTTTCTATTCCAGAGACTCCAGGCTTTATCCGCTTGTAATTGCAACATTTCAAATCCATTTTTCGTAAAGCATCCCATTTTACGGGCTTCTCTAAGTAATCTACTTGCAATAGGGTTGTATACCATATCATATAGATAATGTTTTTGGGATATTTCCCAATATGGAATTTTTGGACAATCATTGATGTTTGGATAAGTTCCAACTGGAGTACAATTAATAATTACTTTAAAATCTTTTAAAACGTATTTGGTAATTTCTTCATAAGTAAAATTTTTTTCATTTATTTTAGAATATTCATTTTTATATTCATTTTTATATTCATTTTTATTAGAATAAGAATATTCATTTTCATTTCTTTCATTTTCATTTCTAGAAACACATCGAAAATCGATTCCTAATTTTTTTAGGACAAAAATTACAGCTTTCGAAGCTCCACCTGTACCTAATATCAAGGCTTTTTTATGATGAAATTTTATATGTTTTTTGAAAGAAAATTCGAATCCAAAAATATCTGTATTGTATCCAATATACCCTTTTTGCATTATTTCAATTGTATTAACTGCTCCAACATTTCTGGCATCCGTACTAATATCATCAATAAAATGGATAATATTTTGCTTATAAGGGATGGTAACGTTCAATCCAGAGAGATCTCTTTTTTTTAGACGAAGAAACTCTTTTAGTTTATTAATATTTTCGATATCAAAAAGTTTATAAATAGAATTTCTGATATTTTTTTTCAGAAATTTTTCTGAAAAATATTTACTTGAAAAAGAATAATGAATATTTCTTCCAATTAATCCAAAAACTTTCATTTGAATTTGAGCGGAGAGAGCAGGATTCGAACCTGCGAAGTAATAAAACTCAACGGTTTTCAAGACCGCCGCATTAAACCACTCTGCCATCTCTCCTTATTTCTCTAGAGCTAATTCAATTACTTCTTTCATATTAGAAACATAATTTAAAAAAATTCCTAGAACCTCTTTTGACTTAATATTATCCACGCTTTTTTTATTTTCTTTTGGAAGAATTATTTCATGAATCTCAGCTCTATTCGCTGCTAATATCTTTTCCGGGATTCCTCCAACAGCAAGAACTTTACCTCTAAGTGTTATTTCCCCTGTCATAGCTAAATGAGCTTTAACTTTTTTTCCTGTGTAAACAGATACTAAAGAGCAAAGAATTGCCACACCTGCAGAAGGCCCATCTTTAGGTACAGATCCAGAAGGTACATGTAAATGGACATTATACGTTTCAAACATTTCTGGATCAATTCCAAAATACTCATTATAAGCTTTCACGTATTGAAAGGCAATATACGCAGATTCTTTCATCACCCAACCTAAGTTGCCAGTAAGATTCAATTTACCGTTCCCTTTTGCAAGAATTGACTCTATGTATAAAATATCTCCTCCATATGGAGTCCAAGCTAATCCAATGACAACTCCAGGTATATTATTTCCTTCGTAATTAAGGAAAGGGTATGGAGTACCAAGTATCTCTTCAATTTTATCAAAATTCAAACGTTTAACATATTTTTTATTCATTGCTTTTTGTCTTGCCGAATAACGAGTTAATTTAGAAATCTTTTTTTCAATACTTCGTATTCCTGATTCAGATGTATACCCTAATATAATCTTTTCAAGATTTTTAGAATTTACTTTCAAGTCCCCTTGATTCAGACCGTTTTTTTCTAATTGTTTTGGTAATATATGTTTTTTTACTATTTGAATTTTTTCCTCAACTGTATAACCATTTATCTCAAGGATTTCCATGCGATCTAAAAGAGCTGGTTTTATTGAAGAAATTGAATTGGATGTAGCAATAAACATTACCTTGGATAAATCATAACTTATATCAAGATAATTATCATAAAAATGCACATTTTGTTCTGGATCTAGAACTTCCAAAAGGGCAGCAGAAGCATCTCCGTGTAATCCAATTGATATTTTATCAATTTCATCAAGTATGAAAACAGGATTTGATGTTCCTGATTTTATCATTCCCTGAATCAATCTTCCAGGCATAGCCCCAACATAAGTTCTTCTATGCCCTCGTATTTCAGATTCATCATAGATTCCACCTAAAGATATTCTCACATATTTTCTATTTATAGCGTAAGCGATAGATCTTCCTAAAGAAGTTTTTCCTACTCCTGGAGGCCCATAAAAACATAAAATAGGAGATCGCATATCCCCTTTAAGCTTTAAAACGGAAAGATATTCAATAATTCGTTCTTTTACTTTTTCTAGACCATAATGGTCTCTATCTAGAATTTTTTTAGCATGTTTAAGGTCTAAATTATCCTTAGAATATATTTTCCAGGGCAAATCAAGCATTATTTCAAGGTAATTTATCAATGAAGGGTATTCTGGCAAATGAGGACTAGTACGTTGGATTTTAACTAATTCGCGTTCAAATTTTTCTTTAGCTTCTTTAGTCCAATTTTTTTTTTCCCCCATTTCCCGAATATTTTCAATTTCCTTTTCGGCTGATATCTCTCCAAGCTCTTCTTGAAGAACTTTTATTTGTTGATGCAAGAAAAACTCACGTTGTTGTTGATCTATATTGTTTCGCACCCTATATTGTATATCATTTTTTATCCTAATTTGCTGATACTCAATAGTTAAAAAACGAAAAGCTTCCATTGCCCTATTTTTCATATTGTTATGTTCAAGTAAGCTTTGCTTATCTTTGATAGATAAATTCATGTTTGTTGATATAAAATTCACCAAAAAATAGTTATTTTCTATATTCTTTAGGGCAAATCCTATTTCAGAAGGAAGATTAGGATTTTCTTGAACTACTTTTATAGACAAATCTTTGATAGCTTCTATTAAAGCATTATATTCTTCATCCTTGTCGGTTGGAATATTCTCGTTTAAAATTATATATTCTACTTTTATATATGGTTTATATTGTATAACACGATTAACCTTGAATCTACATTTACCTTGAATAATTACTGTAATGCTACCATCTGGCATTCTTAGAAGTCTAAGAATCTTAGCTACAGTACCTATTGTGTAAAGATCTTTTTCAGTCGGATTTTCTACCCTAAAATCTTTTTGGGTAAGAACCCCTATAATTTTATTATTAGAGTTATAGGAATCTTGCAAAAGATGCAAAGACATATTTCTGCCAGCTGAAATAGTAGTTCCTACTCCAGGAAACAAAACTATATCCCTAATAGGGAGGATGCATAATTGATCCGGGATTTCTTCCCGTATAAAAGTATCCTCGTCCTCCTGTACAATTAATGGTATGAATTCAGTTTCTTCAGTTAGCATCATATTTAATTTAATTTAATTTAAAAAAATAACTTATAAAACTAAATGCGAGATCTATCCTTTAAATAATGGATAAGATCTCATTTTATTGTTAATTTCCTTTTTAATTCTATCCATTTTTAATTGATCGTTTTTACAGTGGAAAACTTCATCGATCCAATTAGCTATTTCTTCCATGTCATTCTCTTTTAGGCCTCTTGTGCTAACAGCAGATGTTCCTATTCTAATTCCTGAAGTAACAAAAGGAGACTGATCATCAAAAGGAATCATATTTTTGTTAACTGTAATATCGGCAGATGCCAAAAGTTGTTCTGCTTCTATCCCTGTGATATTTTTGTTACTTAAATCAAGTAGCATACAATGATTTTCCGTTCCATTTGAGATTATTTTATAACCTAGGGAAACAAAGGATTTTGCTAATTTTTTAGCATTTTTTACAACTTGCTTAACGTAACGCATAAACGATTCTGTTAAAGCTTCTCTAAAAGAAACCGCTTTTGCTGCAATTACATTTTCAAGAGGCCCCCCTTGAAGCCCTGGAAATACAGCATTTCTAATAAGTTTGGACATTTTTTTTGATTTTCCTAGTTTAGAATATTCAAAATCTTTTCCCATGATAATCATTCCTCCTCTTGGACCTCGAAGAGTTTTATGTGTAGTAGAAGTTACTATATGGCAATGGGGAAAAGGATTGTTTAGAAGTCCTTTGGCGATTAATCCAGCTGGATGCGAGATATCTGCCATAAGAATAGCTCCAATTCTATCTGCGGTCTTACGAAAGATGGAATAGTCAATATCCCTAGAATAAGAAGAAGCCCCACATATAATCAATTTAATTTTTTTTTCTTTTTCCACTAAATTTTCTACTTGTTCATAGTTAATCAATCCACTTTCTTTTTTTAACCCATAAAATAAAGATCGATAAATTTTTCCAGAAAAACTTACAGAAGAACCATGAGTAAGATGTCCTCCATGTGTTAAATCAAACCCAAGTATTTTATCTCCAGGGTTTAAGCAGGCCATGTAAACCGCTGCATTTGCCTGAGATCCTGAATGAGGTTGAACATTTACATATTCAGCATGAAACAGTTTTTTAGCTCTATCAATCGCTATCCTTTCTATTTTATCTACAATTTCACATCCCCCATAATATCTTTTACCTGGATATCCTTCAGCGTATTTGTTTGTCAAAATTGACCCCATAGCTTTTAGTACATTCGTACTAACGTAATTTTCCGAAGCGATAAGCTCAAGTCCTCTAACTTGTCTATCTTCTTCTTTTTTAATTAAATGAAAAATAATTTCATCTAGAGTCATTATTTTTTTTTCTTATCTTCTTATTTAAAAAATGGCACATCCTAAAAAAAGACAATCTAAATCTAGAAAACGAAAGAGGAGGAATCATCAGAAATCTAAAGCTACTCAACTAACGATTGATCCAATTACAAAGAAGTTTCACCCTTATCACAAGGCTTATTGGTTCGAAAACAAATTATACTATATAGGGAAAGTTCTTTTTGTTAAACAGTAGCTCTACTGGTCCTTTTGTTGACATACAAGATAATAAAGAGCCATATAGTTTATTCTAATTGTTCTTGAATCTTTATAGATTCTTTATGTAAGAGATTTAATATTTTTTCTATGAATTCTTCTGAAATTCCTAAATCTTTCGACAGTTTTTTGTTTTTTTGCAAAATTTCTTTCCAGCGATTTATCTGAATAACAGATTTATCATATTTTTTTTTTACAGAACCAATCTCCTTAGATATTTTCAATCTCTCATTCAAGAGAAAAATAAATTTCTGATCTATTTCATCAATTTGAATTCTAAGTTTTTCTAGAATATCCTTAGAATTCGAAGGACTGATTTTTTTTAGAATTTCTAAAAGTCTTTCCGGAGTTATCTGTTGTTGAGAATCGCTCCAAGCTTTATTAGGATTACAATGAGTTTCCACAATGAGACCATCATACTCAAGGTTAAATGCTTGCTTTACTATATCAGAAATTTTTTCCCTATTTCCGCAAATATGAGAAGGATCACAAAGTACAGGAATATGGGGATAAAGATTTTTAAAATCTAATACAATTTTCCAATTAGGTTGATTTCTAAATGGAATTTTATTTTCAGAAGAAAATCCCCTGTGAATTACCCCTAAATTTTCAATACCTTTATTGAAAAAACGTTCCAAAGCGCCTATCCATAAATCAAGACTAGGATTAATTGGATTTTTTACCAAAACAATTTTATCGGATCCTTCAAGAGCATTTGCTATTTCTTGTACAGTAAAAGGATTCACTGTACTTCTAGCTCCTATCCAAAATACATCAACAACATTATGTTTAAGGGATATTTTGATGTGATCAGCTGAAGCTACTTCAATTGCTATCATTAGTCCAGTTTTATCTTTAACCTTTTTAAGCCAATAAAAGCCTTTTTCTCCAATTCCTTCAAAATTATTAGGTCTCGTTCTAGGTTTCCAAATCCCAGCTCTAAATATTTGAACATAAGATTTATCAAGCCTAAGTGCTGTCTCGAGTACTTGCTCTTCACTTTCTGCACTACATGGGCCTGAAATAATTAAGGGGGTGTTGAATTTCTTTATCCAAGACTGCTCTATGTCATTAAGCTTTTTCATCATTTTTCATTATATAACTGTGTTTATAATAAAAGTATTCTATGAGAATAATCTGTAATAAAGAATTTTGGAAATATTATTATTATAAACGCAATTTTTACCATATTTTCGATTCTAGTAATAGATTTTTTAGTATTTTATTTCGAAAGAAAGAGAAAAAGAATTTCCTTAAATTATTTTCCACCCATTTTTATATTCTCCAAATCTTAAAATATCAAAGGTTTCTTTAGAAAGAAGATCCATCATTTTCTGAAAAAGACCATATTCTTCGAAAGAAAGATCCAGAAAAAAAATATTTTCCCAAGTTTTTTCAAAGATAGTAATTGACTGAATACTTGTAATATTCCAATTTTTGGAAAATATACGAAGCACCCTAGAAATGGGGACAATTTTATAATCTATTCGGAATTTAATAGAAGCTCTATCAGAAAAATTTTTATCTTTTGAAGTTGAAGAACTTACGATAAAAAAACGCGTAAAATTATTAGAATGATCTTGAATATTCTTTTCTAGAATATTCAAACCATAAATGGTAGAAGCAATTTCAGTGGCTATTGCGGCTAGATTTTTCATTTTATTTTTAGCAATATATCGAACTCCTTCTGAAGTATCAGTACATTCAAGTACTTTAATATTTGTATACTGATTAAAGTATTTTTTACACTGAAGAAGAGCCATTGAGTGAGAAATTAATTCCTTAACATCTTTTAAAGATTGACCTGATAAAGTCATTAAACATTGATTTATAGGAATAAAAACCTCTCCAAGAATTTTAAGTTTATATTTGGAAAGCATCACATAATTTGTGAAAATAGAACCGGCTAGAGAATTCTCTATAGCCATTACTCCCTTCTTAGGATTAAGAGAAAAAACTGATTTGACAACTTCTTCGAAAGAAGAACACTCCATTAAGTGACACTCTTCCCCAAAAAATTTAATAGCAGCAATATGATGATAAGATCCCATTATTCCATAGATAGCAATTTTATGCATTCTTATTTCTTATACAAAAAAAATGTTTAAAAATTACAACAAATTAGATCTTCAAAAGATTTTTGAAGAAATCAATCAATATTGGAAGGATCATCAAATTTTTCAAAAAAGCGTTTACTCTAGAAATGGTAAAAAACTTCATGTTTTTTATGAAGGCCCCCCATCTGTAAATGGGATGCCAGGCATACACCATTTGATGTCTAGAACTATTAAAGACATATTTTGTAGATACCATACTTTAAAAGGAAAACAAGTTAAACGTAGAGCAGGTTGGGATACACATGGATTACCCATTGAACTTAGCGTAGAAAAATCACTGGGGCTCCTTAAGGAGGATATTGGGAAAAAAATTAGCATAGAAAGTTATAATAAAGCTTGTAAAAAATCTGTAATGCATTATACTAAATTTTGGAAAAAGATCACTGAAAAAATTGGATACTGGGTAGATTTGAATGAACCTTATATAACTTTTGAATCAAAATACATAGAAAGTATTTGGTGGTCCATAAAAAACCTTTATAAAAAAGGGTTTTTATACAAAGGATATTCGGTTCAACCTTATTCTCCAACATCTGGAACAACCCTAAGCTATCATGAATTGAGTCTTCCTGGATCTTACAAAGAGATTACAGATACTGCACTAGTTGTTAAATTTAAAGCTATTAAAAATAGTCTTAGGGAAAATTTTCAAAAAATCGTGGGAGACATCTTCTTTTTGGCCTGGACAACAACAGCTTGGACCCTTCCTTCCAATACAGCTATTGGTATTGGACCTAAAATAGATTATGTTATTGTAAAAACTTACAATCCTTATACCTTTCTAAAAGAAAATCTTATACTTTCCAAAAATAGAATTTGGAAACTTTTTACAAATACAAAAAAGTTTTTTTTTGTAAATAATGAAAAAGAATTAAAAAAATTTAAAAAAACGGATAAAAAAATCCCTTTTCAAATTTTAAAAGAATTCAAAGGATATAGTTTTATAGGAAGTCGTTACGAACAATTATTATCTTGGGTACTTCCTTCTAAAGGAGCAGAAAAAGCATTTAAAGTTATTCCGAGCGATTTAATCAACACAAATGAAGGAAGCGTAATTGTCCACCTAGCTCCTACATTTGGAGTAGAAGATTCTAATGTAGCTAAACAGAACGGAATTCCTTCAATGTTAATAAGAGATGAAAATAGTAAAAAACAAATTCCACTTGTAGATTTACAAGGGAGATTTATCATAAATCTCCCTACAGGTTTTGGAGGGGAATATGTTAAAAAAGAATACTCTAAAAATATCTTAAATCAGAGATCTGTAGATGATAAAATTGCGGAATTATTAAAATATGAAAACAGGGTTTTCTCTATAGAAAAATATACCCATTCCTATCCACATTGTTGGCGAATGGAAAAACCATTGTTATATTATCCGTTAGATTCATGGTTTATGAAAACTTCTAAAAGTAGACGTAGAATGGTAGAATTAAACAAATCCATTCATTGGAACCCTAAAACTATAGGAGAAAATAGATTTGGAAAATGGCTAGAGAATATTAATGATTGGAATTTATCCAGATCTAGATTTTGGGGAGTTCCTATTCCTATATGGAGGAATGAAACAAGCGGAGAAGAAATGATCATCGGATCTGTTGAAGAATTAGTTAATGAAATAGAAAAATCTATACAAAAAAAAATTATGAAAGAAAATCCATTCAAAAACTTTGTTATTGGTGACATGAGTCCAAGAAATTATAAACAAATTGATCTTCACAATAACGTTGTTGATAAGATTATATTGGTATCTCCATCTGGTCTACCAATGAAAAGAGAACCTTATTTAATAGATGTTTGGTTTGATTCTGGAGCAATGACTTTTGCTCAATTTCATTATCCTTTTGAAAATTCTGATTTTATCGATAAAAGAAAAGAATTTCCGGCTGATTTTATAGCTGAAGGAGTCGATCAAACTAGGGGGTGGTTCTATTCTTTACACGCTATTTCCTGTATGCTTTTTGATTCTATTTCTTACAAAAATGTTGTAGTTAATGGATTAATTCTTGATAATAATGGGCAAAAGATGTCTAAAAGTAGAGGAAATACGATAGATCCTTTTGATATAATTGAAAAATTTGGACCTGATGTTACCAGATGGTATCTGGTATCGAATACATCATTTTGGGAAAATATTCGTTTTAATACAGAAGGCATAGAAGATGTTAAAAAAAAATTTTTTGGGACTCTTTATAATTCTTATACTTTTTTTGCTCTATATGCAAATATAGATGGATTTTTTTTTAAGGAAAAAAGTTTTTCTTTAGAAAAACGTCCGGACGTAGATCGTTGGATTTTATCCGAATTAAACAACTTAATACAAAAAGTGGACAAATATTATTCTGACTATGATCCAACAAAAGTAGTTCGTGAATTAAATAACTTTGTTATTGATAATCTAAGCAATTGGTATATCAGAATTTGTCGTAAACGTTTCTGGAAAGAAACATATAATAATAACAAAATTTCAGCTTTTCAAACTCTTTACCATTGTCTTTTTAATGTATCGAAGCTAATTTCACCTATTGCTCCTTATTTTTCTGATAGACTTTATCAGGATTTAAATCAAATTACAAATAAGGAGACTTTTGAAAGCGTCCATTTGTCTAATTTTCCTAGATTCAATCCAGAATATCTGGATGAAGATCTTCAAGAACGAATGTCCCTTGGAAAAAAGATTAGTTCGATGGTTTTTTCTCTAAGAAAAAAAAAGAATCTTAAAGTTAGACAACCATTACAAAAATTGATAATAATAACGAAGAATGAACGTATAAGAAAACAATTAAAATTAGTATCAAGATTTATAGCAAAAGAAGTTAACGTCAAAAAAATAGAGGTTTCAGATCCTAAAGGATCTATTTTGATAAAACAGATTAGTCCTAGTTATAAAAAATTAGGGCCAAAATTTAAAAAATCTCTAAAAAAGATCACATTGGTTATAGAAAAATTTACACAATCTGATATTATGCAAATAGAAAAAAAAGGAAAAAAAGAAATTTTTTTAGAAGGAAAAAAACTATTTATTCATTTAGAGGATGTTTTAATATCTACCAAAGAAATTCCTGGTTTTTCTGTATTTACAGAAAAAAAATTTACAGTTGCATTAGATGTTCGTGTAACGAATAGTCTTAAACAAGAAGGGTTAGCTAGAAGCTTTGTTAACAAAGTGCAAAATCTTAGAAAACAAAAAGGATTTCATATAACTGATAAAATTATCATGTATATAGATTCTTCTAAAGAATTCATTGAGGCTATTGAAAACAACAAGAATTCTATTTGTGAAGAAACACTCTCTGTTGATCTTATTTTATCTCCAACTTTTGAATGGGAAGGAGAAGAAGTAAAAGTTGAGGGATTTCAATCAAAAATTGCAATTATGCATATATGAAAAAAGAATATCAATGTTTTTGATGTTCTATTTTAATTTTTAAAATAAATAATAATATTCATTAATACTACTAAATATGTTTTCACATTTTTTATCAAAAAGAATAAAAGAAAAGAGAAGAATAATATAACCAAAAATAGATATAAAAAATATACATTTATTTTTTTTCCATATGATTACCCTATTTAATTTTTCTATAATTGACTCAGAAGTTATAATGTTTAAAACTCTCATTTTAGAAGACAGACTTCCTTTAAGTTTTTTTCGTACGGTGTATAACCTATCTAATATAAGACTAATATCTTTGGTTAAAACTTCTGATAGTAGATCTCTAAAACGTTTAGACAATGTAGGGGATTTTCCATTAGTTGAAATAGAAATTTTAAGATTTACTTTTTTTAAAAGTGACCCAAAATAAAAATCACAAAAAGATGGAAAATCAGAAAAATTGATAAGCTTACCAAATTTTTTAGCATCCATCCAAATCTTCTCTAGAATAAAAAAGTTATCCTCAGCTAAAATAAGTATATCCGTTTTTTCAATCTCTTTTTTTTTTGAAAAAATTTTAATCAATTTAATTTTTTGATTTATTATATAGTTTATTTTTATAGGTTTTTCCATATTATCAGAAATAATGGAAACAGAAGTAAAAGTAAAATTTTTTTGCATAAAAAAAAGTCTATTTAAAGCTAGATGCCCCCCTCCCAAAATCAAAAAAGAAAAATTTTTTTGATGTAAAAAAATAGGTAATAAATTATTTTTTTCTTGTTTTATTACCTTCATATACTCATCAAAAAATCTCCTAAATTATCTTTAGTGTAACTAGAAAAATAAGCAAAAAGAAGATCAAATTCACGAATAATTTCCGTTTCATTTATATTTTCTTTATAACTCTTATTTAGTCGCATACCATGCTTATCTCCACCTAAGTTGAGATTATAACGTCCATAATAGCTTCCAATTAATCCAATTTCAGCTACATAAGGACGACAACATCCATTTGGACATCCAGTTATCCTAATAATTATTTTTTCTTTATTCAAGAGATGTTTCTTAAGGAGAAGAGAAATCTTAGAAAGAAAAATAGGAAAGTAACGTTGACTTTCCGAAAAAGCTAAAGGGCAAGTATTAAAAGCTACACAAGCCATAGAATTTTTTCTAATCTTCGAAAGATTTTCCATGTAAGAATTTATACCATATTTCTCTAAATAGAGATTAATTTCATTTAAGTATTCCACTCTAACATCACTAAAAATTATATTTTGATGACAGCTCAGTCTAAACTGAACTTTTCCAAGTTTAGCTATTTGAAGTAAAAAAGTTTTCATAAAAATAGGAGGTTCATCGAAAACTCTTCCATTTTCTATAAAAATGGTAGAATAAAAAAATCCTTTAGAATCTTTATTCCATCCAAATAAGTCCGATCGATCAGTAAAAATAAATGCTTTCGTATTTTTTAAAAAAAAACCGCATCTTTTTTCAAGTTCATTCTTAAACCAAAGATCTCCGTATTTATCAATAGTATATTTTAAGCGAGCTTGTTTACGCTCATTTCTATTTCCGTAATCTCGTTGAATCTTGAGGGTTTCATATACTACTTTAAGTATTTTTTCTTCTTTATCAGCCAAACCAATTAATGTACCTAAACGGGCATAAGTTTTTGAATTTCCCTGTGTAGTAGAAAGTCCCCCTCCAATAGTTATGTTAAATCCTTTTAGTTGTTTATTTTTAACAATGGCAATAAGTCCTATATCATTTGTGAAAACATCTACGTCATTATTAGGTGGAATTGCAAGGGCAATTTTAAATTTTCTGGGAAGAAAATGGTCTTTATATAGAGGATCTTCTTCATATCTTTCAAGTATTTTTTTTTCATCTAACCATATTTCATAATATGCCCTTGTTTTTGGCAAAAGAAAAAGGCTTATTTTTTTTGCATAATGAAATATTTCGTAAAAAGCAGGAGAAGTGTTTATTTGCGTGCTACAAATAACGTTTCTATTTACGTCGCCACAAGTGGCAATAGAATCAAGACCAGCTAGATTAAAATCCCTTACTGTAGGTTTTATTTTTGATTTTATTATTCCATGTAATTGGAACGTTTGCCTTGACGTAATTTTTATTGTTTTTTTAGCTTGTTTGCTAGCAATACTATCTACAATTACCCATTTTTTAGGGGGAAGAAACCCTCCGGGTAGTCTAAGCCTAATCATAAAGTAATATGATCTTTCAAGTTTTTTAAAAGCTCGTTCTTTTCTTCTTTCACGATCATCTTGCAGATATATTCCATGAAATTTTATAATAAATTGATCACTCTCATTTAAAGATCTAGTAATTTCATTATTTATTCCGTCATTTAGACTCCCTCTTAAACCTTTACTTGACTTTTTAATTTTTTCAATTGGAGAATGATTCATATCCAATCAATAAACGTCTTTTAAATAACGTCCCCTTTCTTTTAAACGGTTAAAATAAATATTAGAAAATTCTCCTTTTTTTTCTTCAATAATATTGAAGATCGTTTTTTCTACATCGAAACTCATAGGTTTTTTTTTACCACAAACGTATAAGTACGCACCTGAATCTATCCACTCAAAAAATTTAGTTTTGTATTTCCACATTTTTTGTTGGACATAAATTTTTTCCGATTGATCCCGAGAAAAAGCTAAATTAACTCTATTAAGAAGACCTATTTCTCCCCAAAATTTAATTTCAGTTTGATATAAAAAGTCTGTTTCAAAACTCCGGGCCCCAAAAAAAAGCCAGTTTTTTCCAGAAGATACTGTTATTTCCCTTTCCAACAAAAAAGCCCGAAAAGGAGAAAATCCTGTACCTGAGCTAATAAGAATAATATCTTTATCATTAGGTGGTAGTTTAAAAAAATTATTGGGTTTTATATAAAATTTCAAATGATCTCCTTTCTTTAATAAGGAAAGCTGATTAGAGCAAATCCCATATCTTATTTTTCCTTTATGTAAAAATAAATCCATTTCTACAGTTAAATGGATTTCTCCATACTGGGCTTCAGGTGATGAAGAAATGGAATATAATCTAGGAATGATTGGTTCTAACATTTTGATAAATGTTTCTATTTTTTCAGGTTCTATTAAAGGGAAATTTTTTAGAATATCTAAAAAATCCATTCGCATATTAGGGATATCCTTTTGAAAAAGTTCAGCATATTTTTTTACTATTCTTTTAGGTAAGAAAAAAATATTTAGCCGCTTCTTTAAGAGAGTAAAAATAGATACATTTCCAACAACGGGATGTTTAATATTTTTATTAAATTTTATATTACTTATTTTTATAATGTTTTCGACAACATCTAAAGGATTTTCTGGAAAAACTCCTAAAGCATCTCCAACTTGATAACGAAGTTCTTCTTTGTTTAAAGAAATTTCTATGTGATGTGTTTGTTTTTCGGAACCTATATCATTCAAAATAATATTAGTTTGGACTTTTCCAGAAAAAAACTTTTTTACAGACTTTTTTTCTTTCTTGAATTTTTCAATAAACTTTTTTTGGGAGAAAAATTTAATTTTACTTAAAAGTGTAACCATCCATTCTTTAGCTTCTTCATCAAAATCTACGTCACACTTTTTTAAGGGAAGATAACGTTGGGCACCAAGTGATTCTAAATGATAATCTAAATCTTCTCCTGCTTTGCAGAAAAGAGTATATGATCTATCTCCAAGAGCTAAAACAGCATATTTCATATGATGAAGTTCTGGATATTTTTTCTTTAATAATAAATTAAAAAAATCTTTAGCTGAATCTGGAGGCTCTCCATCTCCATAGGTGCTAATGATTACAAAAAAATAAGTTTCTTTTTCAAAATCACTATATCTATAATTATCTAAACTAGAAAGTTTGACTTGAAAACCGTAAGATTTTATCTTACTAGAAAATTCTATTGCAAGTTTCTTGGAATTTCCACTTTCACTTCCATAAGCTAATGTTATCTTTTTAGGATAATTCGTAGAATCATCTATATGAGCCAAATGATCCTTGTTTAAGGAGAAAGATAAAAAATGATGGTCTAGATATCCAGAAAGATATCCATGCATCCAAATAATTTCTTCCAAAGAAGAATTTAAAACCAATTTAAGAAAAATTGTTTTATTTAGCATATACCCCCTATTTAGCTTCTCGAAAAGTTTTTCGAAACCCACTGAAAATATCTGTGGAATTTTACTACCCTTCCTATTATGGCTAAGTAAGGAGTTCTCCTTTTTTTTTTAATTTTTCGTTGCTGCAAGTAATTTGTTCTTATATATTGAGATGGGGTTCCAGCTTGTTCAATTATTGCTAACTTTTTTCCCCTAGAAATTCCATATTTTAGAAGATATTTTATAAGTTTATCGATATTTTTTACCATGTAAAAAACTAAAGTGTCTTCAGTATCTGAAAGATCTTTCCACTGATAATCTTGAATTAGATTATGGTGATAATATGTAAGGAAACGAATTCCAGAAGAATACCCCCTAGCTGTTAGAGGAATTCCGAAGCATGCAGCAGAAACGGATGCCGAAGTTACACCAGGTATTATTTCATAAGGAATATGGCATTGGATTAATACATCTAACTCAGCAATAATATTAGAAAATATAGAAACGTCCCCACCCTTAATGCGAAGGACAAGTTTTCCTTTTAAGGCATTCCTAACCATCAAATCATTGGTATACGTTTGAGATATAGATTTTTTATTTCCACATTCTTTTCCTACATGAATAACTAGAGAAGCTGGATTAAGATAATATTTTAATATATCTTGGCTAACTAATCGATCAGTTAATACAATATCCGCATTTCGCATATAACGAAAAGTTTTCAATGTGATAGATTCTGGATCTCCAGAACCAGTTAAAATAACTTTACCTATTCTCATTCTTTAAAAAAACCATCTACAGAAAGATATCTTTCTCCAGTGTCATAATTAATAGTCAAAAATTTTGAAGGTTTTAAAATTTCTGAAATCTTTTTATTTACAGCAGCCAATACTGCTCCGGTAGAAATACCGACAAAAAGTCCTTCTTCTTTAGCTGCCCTTTTTGCATATTCAAAAGCTTCTTCTTTACTTACTGTAAAGATTTCGTCTAGAATATTGATATCTAGAATCTCAGGAACAAACCCAGCTCCAATTCCTTGAATTTCATGTGGCCCGGAAACATTCCCTGATATAACAGCGGATTCTTTAGGTTCAACTGCAATAATTTGCAGATTAGGGAATTTCTTTTTAAGAATTTCAGTTATTCCCATAATATGGCCACCTGTACCTACTCCAGTTATGAAATAATCAAAACCTTCAGAAAAATCATCTAGTATTTCTAGTGCTGTTTTTTTTCTATGTACAGAAATGTTTAACTTATTATTAAATTGATTTGCCATCCAGGCGTTTGGGATAGATTCATAAAGATCTTTAGCTTTTTCTATAGCTCCTTTCATACCTTTTTCTTTTGGGGTTAAGACTAATTCAGCTCCAAAAGCAGACATAATATAACGTCTTTCAACACTCATAGATTCTGGGACAACCAGAATTAATCGATATCCTTTAACAGCAGAAACCATAGCTAATGCTATTCCAGTATTTCCTGAAGTAGGCTCCACAATGATACTATCTTTTTTTATAAATTTCTTTTTTTCAGCTTCTTCAAGAAGAGTTATGGCTATACGATCTTTAATACTATTACTTGGATTATTTTTTTCAAGTTTGATCCAAACCTCATGTTCTTTAGGAAAAAGCCTATTAATTCTAACATGAGGAGTTCTTCCTACTGTTTGCAAAATGCTTTGCAATTTCATTAATACGTATTTTTATAATACTTTTTTGATAAACTATAGAAAATGGGGGAATACTCTGTGTAATCCAGCTTTTTCCTCCAATAACACTATTATTCCCTATAATAGTATTCCCCCCCAGAATGATAGATCCTACATAAATAATTACATTATCTTCAATAGTTGGATGCCTTTTTTTATTAGCCAAGCTTTTCTTTACTTTTATAGATCCAAGTGTCACCCCTTGATAAATTTTTACATGATTTCCTATACAGCTACTCGATCCAATAACAATCCCACTTCCATGATCAATTACCAAATACTTTCCGATACAGGCTTCGGGATTAATTTCAATACCTGTTTTACTCCGAATAAAATTAGAAATAATATTAGGAATCAATGGAATTTTTTTATTCCACAATTCATGGGAAAAACGATAAAAAGCAATAGCAAAAAATCCTGAATGAGAAAGAAAAATTTCTTCAAGAATATCTATTGCAGGATCAAATTGAGATATAGCTTTAGCATCAAAAATTAATTTTTCATAAATATTAGGAATTTTTTCTAAAAATTTTTGACTAATAAATTTACATTTTAATGTATTTTTATATATTTTTGAGAGAATATTACAAAAACGTTTATTCATTTTTTTCCAAAATTCTCTAAAAATACTTTTTTCAAGAATAAATGGGGATCGATTAAACAAAAAGTTAAATAGATCTTCAAAAAAAGAAAATATATCCTTTTGATAAGAAAAATTCAAGAAATATTTTCTGCCTTGAAAAGAGTATTTTAATAAGTAATGTAAATTTTCTATCATTTTTTACAATTAGCATGCAATCCACATTCTTTACCCATTTTTTTTTCCCAAATCCACCGTCCTGCTCTAATGGAGCTAAAAATGTGAATAGTTTTACTACACGGATAACATCCAAGACTAATCCCCCCCTTATCATGTAAAGAATTATAAAGCAAATAATGAATTTTTGTAAATTCTTTTACCTGGACAGGTACCCATTTTAAAAGTGGGTTGTATTTAATTAAATGTTGGGAATTATCCCAATCTAGAAAATCTAAAGATTTTCTGTAAATAGAATGTGAAATTCGCAAACCAGTTATCCAAAGTAATTTTCCTAAAAAAGCTCTTTTTATAGGCTCTACTTTTCTTATGTAGCAACATAATTTTCTTTTTTCTAAAGATTCATAGAAAGCATTAGGTCCGTTTTCTAAAATATATTTTTCAATATTTTCGTACTTAGGATAGTATGCTAAAATACAGTTTTTATAAAGTTTATTAGTAGAACTCCATACTTTATATGTATCAGTAAGTAGACGCCCTGTATCAATAGTAAATATCTTTATTGGGATTTTTTTATCAAAAATTATATGAGTAATGATTTGATCTTCCATACTAAAACTTGTAGAAAAAACAACTTTACCTGGAAATTTTTTGTCTAAAAATTTCAGAAAATCCTTAATTTTAAGATTTTTAGCTATTTTTCTGGGTAAACATAACATAATTCTTCGTGAATGGGCGACTGGATTCGAACCAGTACATCACTGAGCTACACCCCTAAACGAAAAACTGGAAAATGTGGAGAAGAAAGTTAAGTGGAGTGGAAACTTAGAAAAATAAGTTGTATCTTGCCTTAGAACGGCACTGTGGCCGAGTGGCTAGGCAGAGGTCTGCAAAATCTTACACAGCGGTTCGAATCCGCTCAGTGCCTATCTCAATCCTTCTAAAACGACCACAAATTCACCTCTAGGTGTGTTATTCTCAAAATAGAGAATAATTTCCCTTAAACTTCCTCTAACTATTTTTTCAAACTTTTTTGATATTTCTTTACAAAGAACCAAATATCTTTCTGAACCTAAAAAATTTTGTAACTCTTTAAGAGTCTTTAAAAGTTTATTAGGTGACTCGTATAAAATTAATGTTCTTTTTTCTTTTGAAAGAACTTCTATTTTGGATTTTCTTCCTTTTTTGGGTGGTAGAAATCCAAAAAACGTAAATTCTTGACTAGGAAGTCCTGATTGAACTAATGCTGGAATGATAGCGGTCGAACCAGGTAGACATTCTACATTAATTCCTAATTTTATACATTCTCGTATAATAAGATATCCTGGATCAGAAATTCCAGGAGTACCGGAATCAGAAATCAAGGATATTTTATCTTTCTTAATTAGTTTCAGTATTTTAGTATAAATTTTATATTCATTATACGAATGATAACTCATTAGCGGGGTTTTAATTTTATAATGATTTAATAGTTTCTTTGATGTTCTAGTATCTTCCGTTAAGATTAATTCAGATTCTCTAAGAATACGTAAAGATCTAAATGTAAGATCTTCAAAATTTCCTATAGGTGTTGGGATAATATACAACATTGCCTTAATGTTCGTTAATGAAATGATTCGATATTTTTATGAAACAAATTTTAAACTAAAAATAAAAAATAAAAGGTTAATTAGTAGATGGATTCAAACTATAGCAAAAAAAGAGGGTAAAAAGGTCAATTATCTCAATTATATTTTTTGCAACGACCAATATCTTTTAAAACTAAATTTAAAATTTCTTAAACACGAGAATTATACTGATGTAATCACTTTTGGGTATTCTTCTAATAAATTTTCAATATATGGAGATTCTTTTATCAGTGTGGAACGTTTAGTTGAAAACGCATTTATGTGGAAACAAGATGTTCAAATTGAACTCAAACGCGTTTTAGTTCATTCTTTATTGCATCTTCTTGGATACAAAGACAAAACAAAATCACAAAAAAGTATAATGCGAAGAAAAGAAAATTTTTATCTAAATTTAATTAATAATAATTTATGTATTACGACGTAGTTGTAGTTGGAGGAGGGCACGCAGGAGCTGAAGCAGCTTCAGCTGCTGCTATTCTGGGATCTAGGGTATTACTTATTAGCATGAATCTACAAACAATAGGACAAATGTCATGTAATCCAGCAGTTGGGGGAATCGCAAAAGGACAAATTGTCAGAGAGATTGATGCTTTGGGCGGCCAGTCTGGGATAGTTACGGATTCCACAATGATCCAATTTAGAATGCTTAACAGATCCAAAGGACCTGCTGTATGGAGTCCTAGAGCCCAATCTGATAGAAAACGTTTTACTGAAACATGGAGAAGAATTATTGAAAGGATTCCTACGTTGGATCTTTTTCAAGATATGGTAGTATATCTCCTTCTAAAAAGAGAACGAGTTATTGGAGTAAAAACTTTACTTGGTATTGAAATTCAAGCTAAATCCGTTGTTTTAACAACCGGTACTTTTTTGAATGGAATTATCCACATAGGAAAAAAAAAAATTAATGGTGGAAGATTAAGCGAATCTTCCTCAATAAATATTACAGAACAATTAAAAAAACTGGGATTCTTTTCAGGAAGAATGAAGACAGGAACTTCTCCTAGAATTGATGGTCGTTCTTTAGATTTTTCTAAAATGAATCCTCAACTTGGAGAGGATCCACCCGGAAAGTTTTCTTATCTGGATACTCCAAGGTTAAAAAATCAGCGATGTTGTTATATAACTCATACAAATCCTGAAGTACATAAAATTTTACAATCTAATTTGAACCAATCCCCAATATTTAATGGAACTATTAAAAGTCTAGGTCCTAGATATTGTCCCTCTATTGAAGATAAAGTTTATCGTTTTTCTAACAAAGAACATCATCAAATTTTTGTAGAACCTGAAGGATGGGATACAAATGAAGTATACATTAATGGATTTTCGACTTCTTTGCCTGAGAGAGTCCAATACATGGCTTTGAAAAAAATTCCTGGGTTTGAATCAGTTAAGATTCTAAAATTAGGTTATGCTATCGAATATGACTATTTTCCACCAACTCAGTTAAAACCTACTTTAGAAACCAAAAAAATTAAAAATCTATTCCATGCAGGCCAGATTAATGGAACAACTGGATATGAAGAAGCAGCTGCTCAGGGTATAATGTCTGGAATTAATGCTCATTTAAAGACTCATAAAAAAGATTCTTTCGTTTTAAAACGTAATGAAGCCTATATTGGCGTATTGATAGATGATCTTATTTCCAAAGGAACTGAAGAACCTTATAGAATGTTTACTGCTAGAGCAGAACACCGCATCTTGCTTAGGCAAGATAATGCTGATGAAAGACTTACCCATCTATCCTATAGGATAGGATTAGCTGATTCGCAAAGAATGCGTTTAGTAGAAAAAAAAGTTAGTAAACTAGAAAAATCCTTTAATTTTTTACAAAATTTAAACATAACCAAGAAATTTGCAAACTTAATTCTAAGTAAGAAAAATTCTCCTAATATTAATCATTCTTTAAATGCAAGGAAATTTCTATATCGTCCAGAGATAAATATTCAAGATATTTTATTTATTCCAGATTTGGAAAAATTCGTTAAAAAAAAAATTTTCGAAGAAAGAATTTTAGAGCTAACATTAATACTAATAAAATATCAAGTATACATTGAGAGAGAAAAGAAAAATGCTGAAAAATTGTCTCGTTTAGAGAATATAAAAATACCTGAGCATTTTAATTACCAAAAAATAAAATCTTTATCTTCAGAAGCTAGAGAAAAATTAATGAAATATCGTCCATATTCTATGGGACAAGTTTCTAGAATTAGTGGGATATCTCCAGTCGATATAAATATTTTGCTGATTCACTTGACTTTTTAATATTTTATGTAACAATATTTATTATTTTTTTATGAATTATAAAAATTCTTTTCAAGATCTTTCCGTTCAAATATCTTTTTGTCTTAGGGTTATTTAGTACTTTTTCTTTAATTTCAGATGTAGAAGCTACCCTTGAAAATAAAATTTTAAATCTTAACTTTCCATTGAATAGTATAGGATATTCTATAGCCTCATCTGAGAGATATTTTACATCATACTTAGGTAGTTTAGAAAAACTTATAGATTTTCCATGTCCTAATTTCTTCCATATTTCTTCTGCAATATGAGGAGCAAAAGGAGAAAGGAGGATAACGATTGGTTCTAATACCGAACGCTTGGTACATCTACGTTCACTTAAAAAGTTAACTGCAATCATCAAAACAGTAACTGAAGTATTAAAAGAAAAATTTTCTATATCTTCTCTAACTTTTTTTATTGTTTTGTGTAAAACTCTATATTCTTCCTTTAAAGGTGGCTCCTCTATAATAGATATAAATTCACCATTATGGTGAAATAGTTTCCAAAATTTTTTTATAAATTGGTGGACTCCGTTTATTCCTTGTAGATTCCAGTTTTTTGTCTGTTCAATTGGACCAAGAAATACTTCATACATACGTAAAGTATCCGCTCCATATATTTCGCAAATTGTATCAGGATTAATTACATTATATCTAGATTTAGACATTTTTTCCAACTGCCTTTGGCATAAAAATTTTCCATTTTCTAAAATCAGATCAGATTTAGCAAACTCTTTTCTCCAATTTTTAAATTTTTCTATATCCAGAATATTATTTTTTTTAAGTAAACGAATATCAACCGCTAATTTTTGAATATTTTTATTCTGACCAATTAACCCTTCAGAAAGAAATTTATTTGTTCCTTTTAATCGTATTACAAAAGCTGATCTACTCAAGATCATTCCCTGGTTTATTATTTTTCTGAAGGGTTCCTCCTCTCTAGCTAGAGTATGATCTTTAAGAAATTTTTGCACAAATCTAGCATAAAGCAAATGACCTGTAGCATGCTCTGCACCTCCAACATAAAGATCAACATTCTTCCAATATCTTTCATACTTTTTTCCTACGAATTCTTTTTCGTTATTAGAGTCCATAAATCGGAAAAAATACCAACTAGATCCGGCCCATCCTGGCATAGTGCTTGTTTCAAGAGGAAATGTTCTTTTATAGTCTATATTTGATATTTTTTTTTTATCTTCATTCCAAGCCCAAGTTTTAGCTCTTTTTAAGGGAGGATTTACACTATCTTTAGGTAGAAATTTATCTATATCTGGTAATTGCAAAGGTAATTTTTCTTCAGGAATAGACTTTAAAACTTCCCCTTCTTTGTAAAAAATTGGAATAGGTTCACCCCAGTATCTTTGTCTGGAAAAAACTGAATCTATCAACCGATAATTTATACTAGATTTTCCTATTTTTTTGACCTCTATTTTTTCTAGAGCTATTTTAATAGCTTTTTCTACAGGTAATCCTGTGATAAAACCTGATTTTATACATTTTCCATTTGAAGAAAGAACCTTCAAAACTTTTAATCCAAATTTTTGGGCAAATTGATAATCTCGTTTGTCTAGAGCAGGAACTGCCATTCTAGCACTTGTTCCAGATTTACCTAGTACATAATCGCTAACGTAAATAGGTAATTTATCTCCAGTAAACGGATGCAAAGCATTATAACCGTAAAATACTCCTGCTAATTCATTTCTTTCTTTCGTCTTTTCAATATAGTTTTTTAACTCAGTGTTAGTTATTTTCTCTATAAAACGATGTTTCGTAGCTAAAACAATGAAACTAACCCCAAAAATTGTTTCTGGTCTTGTAGTGAATATTTCAATATTATCCCCATCTATAGTTGGAAAATTTATCCGTATACCATTGGATTTTCCTATCCAATTTATTTGCGATTCTTTGAGATAATCTGGCCATAAAAGATTCTCAAGTACTTTTAAAAGTCTTTCAGCATAAGCCGTAATCCTTATCCTCCACTGTATCATTTCTCTTTGATAAACTGGATATCCTCCACGTTCACTTTTTCCGTTTTTCACTTCATCGTTGGCTAATACAGTTCCTAAATCAGGACACCAATTAACTATAGATTTATCTCTATAAGCTAAGCGATAGTTTAGCAAAATTTTCTCTTTACTTTTTGAAGTAAATTTTGCCCATTCCTTATTTGGAAATAAAATTTTTGATGTTTCGGTAGCTTTTATGTAAATATTTCCTTCTTTTTCAAAAATGCTGATCAATTCATTAATTTGTCTAGCTTTTTCCATTTTCTGGTCATACCAGGAATTAAAAAGTTTTATAAAAATCCATTGAGTCCAATGATAATAAGAAGGATCACTTGTTTTTAATTCCTTACTCCAGTCGAAAGAAAAACCAAGTAGGGAAAGTTGTTTTTTATAACGACAGATATTAATCTCTGTCGTTTTTTCAGGATGTTTTCCAGTTTGAATGGCATATTGTTCAGTGGGTAATCCAAAAGAATCAAAACCCATAGGGTGAAGAACGTTGAAACCTTCCAAACGTTTATATCTAGCGTAGATATCCGAAGAAACGTACCCTAAAATATGTCCAACATGTAATCCAGATCCAGAAGGATAGGGAAACATATCTAAAATGTAATATTTGGACTTTTTAAAGTTTTCTTCAGTCTTAAATGTCTGATGTTCTTTCCAATTTTTTTGCCAAAAACTTTCAATTTCTTTGAAATCGTATTTCATTATCTGCAAATTTAATTAATAAATCACTAGTTTTTACATATTTTTAATTGGATTAAAATATAATTTATTGACTTTCTAATTCTAAGACAATAATTAATAAATTTTATGGAAAAAATAGAACTTCTGGCTCCAGCCGGAGATTTTGAATCGCTCAGAGCAGCTATAGACTCTGGGGCTGATTCTATCTATTTTGGTGTAGATCATCTTAATATGAGAGCTATATCTTCCGCAAATTTTTCCTTAAATGATCTTCCAGAAGTTGGAAAAATTTGTAAGAAAAAAGGTATCCGTTGTTATTTAACACTAAATACCATTATATATGACTATGACCTTTCTATTATTAAAAAATTATCTGATAAAGCTTATGAATCTGGGATAAATGCAATTATAGCAATGGATCAAGCGGTAATTTTATACGCCCATAAAATAGGAATGGAAGTTCACATATCTACACAATTAAATGTAACTAATATTGAAACAGTAAAATTTTACTCTTCATTTGCAGATACCATCGTTTTAAGTAGAGAGCTAAGTCTTAATCAAATTAAAAAAATTGTCTATAAAATTGAAAAATATAAAATAAAAGGTCCTTCAGGTAGTTTAATCAGAATTGAGATTTTTTGTCATGGTGCACTTTGTATGGCTGTTTCCGGAAAATGCTACTTAAGTTTGCATTCTAGAAATTCTTCAGCTAATAGAGGTGCTTGCTCACATAATTGTCGTAAGAAATATACTCTACTTGAAAAGGAAAGCGGTTTTAAAATAGATATTAATAACGAATATATTATGTCTACTAAGGATCTTTGTACTATCCATTTTTTAGATAAAATTATTGAATCTGGCATTAAAGTTCTTAAAATAGAAGGCAGGGGAAGATCTCCTGAATATGTAGCGGTAACAACATCTTGTTACCGAAAAGCGATAGATTTTTTTTATCAAGGAAATTTTGATCAAAAAAAGGTTACGTATTTGACAAAACGTCTTAAATCAGTTTATAATCGTGGATTTTGGGGAGGTTTTTACCTTGGCCAAAAACTTGGAGAATGGTCTCAAATTTCACTGTCTACTAGAAAAAAGATCTTTCTAGGGAAAGGTCGACATTATTATTCAAAGGCAAGGATAGGCGAATTTTCTATTGAAGCTAGTGAGGTAAAAGTTGGGGATAGAATCCTAATAACTGGACCTATAACAGGTGTAAAAGAAGTTGAAGTTCTTTCTATTATGGTAAATGATTCCTTATCAGATATAGTTGTTAAGGGTCAGGTTTGTACTATTCCTTTGAATTTTAAAATTCGTTCTTCAGATAAACTTTATAAATTAGTTAATACGGAATGTTTATCGTAACATTACAAAGAAATAAATGTATTGGATGTAATTATTGTTCAGAATTAGCTCCAGAATATTTCAGAATTTCTAAAAAAGACGGAAAATCCGTTTTATTGCATTCAATAGATAAGAATGGCTTTTTTGTTTTAAAAAAATATTGTTACTATTCTTTCGAAAGTTACAAAAAAGCTTCAAGAGTTTGTCCAATAGGGATTATTAATATTAAAAAATTTTGATAAAAAAAAGAAAGGTTAAAAAAAGCTAAACAAATAGATAAATTATATCCAAAAATAAGTATGGGAAGCTTTAGGATTAACTTATTTTATACTCTAATTCCAATACTTTATCTGTGAATATATTGTATTAGGCTTCTTAATTTTGGAATAGGGATTATAAGAACCAAAAAATATGTACGAACATATAAAATTTATAGTAGAAAAGGAACATGGCAAAGTTAGGGTTGATAAATTTTTGACTAATTTTATGAAAAATATCTCTAGAAGAATAATCCAAAATTCTGCTATTTGGATAAACGAAAAACCTGTTAAACCTAGCTTTCTAGTAAAGAACTCTGATAGAGTAAGCGTTTTAATGAATTCTCTTATAAATCAAGAAATAAAATCAGAAGACGTTCCTTTAAATCTTATTTATGAAGATAAAGAAATCATCGTAGTGAATAAGCCACCTGGAATGGTTGTTCATCCAGGTATAGGAAATTCTAAAGGTACCTTAGTTAATGCTTTAAAATCTCATCTTAATAAAGATACTTATCGTTTTGGATTAGCACATAGAATAGATAAAGATACATCTGGTTTGCTTGTTGTTGCTAAAAATAATCAGAGTTTGGAACAGTTAATGAAACAATTTTTTTTTCATAAAATACAAAGAGAATATCTTGCTATTGTATGTGGTAATATTTCTCAGGTAAAAGGAATAATTGTTGGAAACATTGGGAGAAATCCTAATTATCGCAAAAATATGATGGTTTTTACTGATGGAAGTAGAGGAAAAAATGCTGTAACGTATTATAAAGTATTAGAAAATTTTAGATACGTTACTTTTATTTCTTGTCATTTAGAAACAGGTAGGACGCATCAAATTAGGACTCATTTAAAGTTTTTAGGTCATCCAATTTTCAATGATCCACGATATGGCGGAGACAAAATTTTTAAGAAAATTGCTAAAGATAAAGAGCAGAAATTTTTTTTAGAAAAATGTTTCGATATTTGCAAGCGACAAGCTTTACATGCAAATTATTTAGGATTTACGCATCCAAAAAGTGGAAAATATCTTCATTTTGAGTGCGATCTTTCTAAAGATTTTCTTCATTTATTGAATAAATGTAGGGGGTTATAAAAGTAATTTAAATGGAAAAATTTCTCGTTGTTGGATTAGGAAATGTTGGAGATAAATACGCTAATACAAGACATAACATAGGATTTAAAATACTAAATGAAATTTCTCAATTTAATTTAGCAGTTTTTAATCTTAAAAGATTAGGATTTGTTGCTAAATTTTATTTTGAAAAAAAAAATATTTTTTTATTAAAACCTTCTACATCTATGAATTTTAGTGGAAAAGCCGTAAACATCTGGATGGAAAAGGAGAATATTTCTTTAGAAAAAATTTTAGTTATTACGGATGATCTACATTTAGATTTTGGAGTTTTGCGGCTTAAATATAGAAGTAGCAGTGGGGGGCATAATGGATTAAAAAACATTCAAAATATTTTAAATACTTCTAACTATGCCTGTCTTAGATTTGGTATTGGAAATAAATTTACAAAAGTAGGTCAAATAGACTATGTTTTAGGAAAATGGACAGATATTGAAATAATAAAACTTCCTCTTTATTTAAGAAGAGCTAAGGAAGTTATATTTAGTTTTATTTTAAATGGTAGAAAAAAAACAATAAACAGTTGCAATCGTTGGAAAATTTAAGTTAGGTCTCGTAGTTTAACTGGATAGAACGTGGGATTCCGGTTCCTATAGTGAGGGTTCAAATCCCTTCGAGGCTAGTTTGTCTTAATTGTTTAAGATTAAGATGTTTTTTAAAAAAGCCATTTTAACAGCTGTTTTCGCAGATTCAATTCCTCTATTTCCAATTTTTATATTTTTTTTATTTTCATAGTTTAAAATACAAAGAATTACCGGAGTCTCATATACAATATTAATATTTTTAATTCCTTGTAATAAAGATTTACATATGTACTGAAAATATTCAGTTTCTCCCTTTAATAGGTTACCTATTAAAATTAGAGAATCCAATCTGTAATTGCTACATATTTTATCTGCAGCATAAATCAATTCAAAGCTACCCGGAGTCTCCCAACTATGAATATTTTTTTCAAAATATCCAAGATTAACTAAAGTGTTAAAAACATCTTTAGAAAGGCGTGTAGTAACAGATTCATTCCATTTAGATCGAACAATTCCAAATTGAAAAAACTTTTTAGAATAAGAATACTCTTCTAGTTTCATATATTTGTAATATCTGATTTATCATGGATAAATATGTATCTATATCTTTTGCAAAAGGAGAAGTTGGATATTTATTTATGATTCTATAAAAATTTCTTTTAGATTCTTTATATTTATTTATACTCAAGTAAAGAATAGCAACTTGACGAATATAAAATGGAGTAGTGAATTTATTATTTATCTTATAAACTGCTTTAATATAGTATTGGATCGCTCTTTCGTTTTTTTTTAATTCTACAAAAGAATCCGCTATAATACCATATTTTATGGCTGAAAGAATTTCATCTTTAGATGAAAAAGCTTTGAAAAATTGTATTGCTTTTTTATACTTTCTTAATTTATAGGAACAAACACCAGCGTAAAAAGTAGCAATGTTCCCTGATTTAGTTTTAGGATATAAATTAACAATATCAATAAATCCAAGATAGGATTTTTTTATGGATATGTTGTCTTGAACAAAAAGTTGTCTAGGATAAAAAAGCATTTCCCTTGCTTCTTTTTGAAGCAAAATGGAATGTAATATGCAGAGAAAATATCCTATTAATATTAATAGAATACCTAAAACTAGATTAAGTTTCTTAATATACATACCATAAATTTATTTATTGGGGCTGATATGGATTTGACAGCAAAATTTATGCTTGAGTGTAAGCATACCGTGTTAAGTAAGGAATACACGTTAATCTGTTCTTACTAAATGATAAACGGAAACGAAAATTACGCTCTCGCTGCTTAATTTATCTGCCATTGATGTCAGAGCGGGATATCTATATCAGAAGTCGTTCCTTGTTTCTTCTGAAAGTAGATAAGAAAAAAACAAGGATAGGAAATCAGATACTTCTAAGATTTCTGAAAAAATAGAAGTTATACCGTAAAGATTCGGTATCCGAACCTCCGATTTATGGTTGAAATAAAATTCGGATAAGTATGTAGAAAGCTTAAAGCATTGTTTGTTTGGACGCGGGTTCGATTCCCGCCAGCTCCACAATACTCCTCAGTAGCTCAGTTGGATAGAGCACTTGCCTGTTAAGTAAGAGGACGCTGGTTCGAATCCAGCATGAGGAGCTTAATAAATATTGGTACCTCCCGGAATCGAACCGGGGACACAGGGATTTTCAGTCCCTTGCTCTACCATCTGAGCTAAGATACCATTATTATCACTTTAATAAGAAAAACTCCATTTTCTCCATTTATCGTATAGTAAATATTATTTATAGGCAATCCAAAGGATACTCCTACTACCTTGGATTCTCTTCCTTCTCTTCCTAGAATAGGATTTGAAAAATCCATCTTAAGATATTTAATCTTCTGATATTTGTGATATAGAAAATTTTTAGCTAAAGAAATTTTTTTCTTTTTTAGAATTTTTTTTACCTCATTTTTAACACTAACTCTAGATATATCTGAAATACGAGCAATAATGTAGCTTCCCTTAAAGTTTAAAAAAACTTTAAATTCTCCTAATTTTCTTTTTTTCTCAAAAGACCATTGTATAATTTCAGAATAGTAATCTAATATTGTATAATCAATCTTAGTTCTCAACTGAGAACCTTTTTTTCTAGCGTTTTTAGCAAAAAAACTAAAATTAGCTTTTCCGTTTTTTACTCTTTCCTCCGTTTTTTTTGAGTAATTAATGTATTTAAGAAAAATAGAAAGTTTATAAAATGGACGTAAAGGGCTTTTATCATCAATACGTATTATATGATAACCGATTGGTGTTTCGAACACTCCTATTTTACCTTTAGGATTTTCAATTAAAAAATTCTGAAAATCAGACGTTTTTTTTATCCCTCCTATATCTATCCATCCTAATCCTAGATATCCATTATCAGATTCTTTTTTAACTAATGCTTTAAATAGTTTGGGCTTTTTCTTTAGTAGAAAAAATAATTCATTTATTTTTTTTATAGATTCTTCTATACTTATTCGTTTTTTATAAGAAAAAATAGTATTAGAAAAGGATCCTTTATGATAAATAAAAATATGACTAGCACGTATTGAATCGGATATCATTTTTTTTCCAGTAATCTTTGCTAGAAGATAATAATTTTTCCTTTTTAAAAAACTTACCCTTTTCGATTTTTTTAGTAAGTTTCTTAAAAAAGAAGGTAAAAAATTATAGGAATAATATATGGGATTATAAGAAACATCAGAATGATAATTAATCAAATATTTAGTTTCTTTTTTAAATTCAAAAAATAAACTTTCCATTTGTTTTTTTATTATTTCAGAATCTCTTTTCGAGAATTTTCTAGAAAAATTTAGAAAAAAAAATTCCATATCTCCTAGATTGGAGAAAAAATAATTTGCCTTCATATAATCTGCTATTTCATCATCTCTAATTTGAAATTTTTGATACTCCTTGTATGGGAAAAAAAGATAATCTACTGTTACTTTTTTAGAAATAAATGATTTTTTTGTATTTAATCCACATAAACACATATCAAGATATTGATTCATCAAAATTTGATCATGAATATTTTTTTTTTGTTGGAACCAAACAAACCCGTGATTTTTAATATTATTTTTAATATTTTTTTTAATATTTCTAATGTTTAGTAGATAATATTTAAATTTTTTAGTGTTTAAACTCCCTTCTTTTTTTTTAAATTGAGTAATATGTTTATATATAGATTTTTTGGCCAAAAAATTACAAAAATCTTTATCCATAAACTGGATTCCTATTTTTTTAGCACTCTGCATTAGATGCTTTTCCTCCTTAATTTTATGCAAAATTTTATCATATGATGATGTAGGGTATAATTTTTTTTTTAATTTTAAAAAATTTTTAATTTTTTTTTCATCAATTTTAAAAATTGCATGAAAACTAAAGAAATTTAAAAGAGTTTTTGGATTAAAAACAAAAGAAAAAAGAATCAATCCAATAAAAAAAAAGGAGTAATCCCTAATCTTTCCAAAGAGTGACATTTTTTTATTTTTTTAAGGAATAGGAGAATCATAACTAGTTAGTTTTTATTAATAAAAAGCCATAAAAAGAAAATTTCTGACTAAATATGACTTTTGAAGATCATTATTTATGATAATAAAATCAAAATAGTTAGCGTAAATAATTTCATTTTCAGCTTTAATTAAACGTTTAGATAAATCTATCGAATTTTCTGTTTTTCTCATTTTAATTTAAGACGATTTTTTAGAATTTCAAAAGAAGGACAAAAATAGATAAGGAATTTTTGTAAAACCTATTTATTAAATTCATACCTACTCTAACATCTAGATCAAAAATTACACATTTACCTAAAGACCAAATTCTTTCACTATTTAAAGTTACGGGTAGCAAATTCTCATAAAAGTTTTTTTACTTATGAAATAATAATCTACTTGATCTTTCTCATAAATTCTAGGTGAACGAGTTGTACAAGAAATAGAAAAACCTAATTATGGAAAAATTTTAATTAAGTGCTTTATAATTGTGGTTTTTAAAATATAATAATTTTTTTTCATAAAGGCATTTTAAGCAATTTCTCAGCAAAAAAGTATAAAAACTTTTTTATCTATTTTTTTGGTATTTTAGAGGAACTAAAAATCTTCTCAAAATGAGAATAGCTTTGGTTGGAGCAACTGGAATGGTTGGCCGTGTATTGCTAAAAATTTTTAATAACTATACTGTAAAAAAACGACTTTCTGTCGCTTCAAAAAAATCTTTTGGATTTGGAGAAGAAATCTCTTTTCAAGATACCCATTGTAGAATTCTTAGCCTAGAGGAGGCTATTTCTTTAAACCCTTATTTATCTCTATTATCCGCAGGATGCGAAATTTCCAAAAAATGGGCTCTACGTTTTGTAGAATATGGAAGTTTTGTAATTGATAACTCTTCAGCATGGCGTATGGATCCAAATAAGCCTCTTCTAATTACAGAAATAAATGCCGGTGATATTTCAGAAAAAGACAAGGTTATTGCTAACCCAAATTGTTCAACTATACAATTTGTAATGATTTTAGCTCCTTTACACAAACGCTATATAGCCCATAGTATAGTTATCTCAACTATACAATCTGTAACTGGAACCGGTAAAAAATCTAGGAATCAATTGGAAAAAGAATCTAGGGGAAAATTTGTGGAAAAAATATATACTCATCAAATATATAAAAATGTTTTACCTTATTGTGATATTCTAAAAGAAGGAGGATACACTAAAGAAGAAATTAAACTAATAAGAGAGACTAAAAAAATTCTAAAAGAGGATAGGATCTCTATCACAGCAACAAATGCACGACTTCCTATTTCAGGAGGACATTCTGAATGTGTAACCATTTCTTTTAAAAAAAAAATTTATTTAGATGAAATACGAAATATTTTTTCAAATACTCCAGGAATTGTTGTTCAAGACTGTCCAGAAAATTGTTATTATCCTATGCCAATTTTATCTAAAGGAAAAGATGAAGTATTTGTTGGTAGAATACGAAGAGATTCTTCGAATTCGTTGAATCTTTGGATTGTAGCAGATAATTTGCTAAAAGGAGCTGCAAATAATGCCATACAAATTTCTGAATATTTATTCAATAATCAGTTTTTATAAATGAAAAAACTCTCAAAGGTGAAGGATTTATTATACCTTAAAAAAAAAAGTAGAGAAAGGAGTAGAAAAAAATTGTTTATTGTTGAAGGAATTAAGGAGTTTCAAATGGCCATTAAAGGAGGATATCTTACTGAGCAAATTCTTCTTTGCAGAGAAATACTTAAAACAAGAAAATTAGAATTTTCTGAAAAAATTACAGAAATTAGTTCAGCAATTTTTTTAAAGATTGCTTACAGAAAGAGTAGTGGGGGAATTATTGCAGTTTTTAAACAAAAACAAAAGCTTTTAAAAACTCTTAAGTTGAAAGATTATCCTTTAATTTTAGTTATAGAAAGTATTGAGAATCCAGGAAATATTGGAGCTATACTTCGTACAGCTAATGCTGTATCTGTTGATGCTATTGTTTTTTGTAATACAAAAACAGATACTTTTAATCCTAACGTTATTCGCTCAAGTTTAGGTAGTCTTTTTACTACAAATTTTTTTGTTGAAACTTCTTATAAGCTAATATACTTTTTAAGTCAAAAAAAAATAAAAATTTTTTCTACAGTATTGCAAAAAAAATACTTTAACATTTATAAAGTTGATTTTAGAGATGGGTTGGCGCTAGTAATAGGCAATGAAGCAGAAGGTCTCTCCAAAATATGGATGGAGATTTCCGACAAACTTATAAAAATTCCAATGAATGTAAATGTGGATTCTCTGAATGTTAGCAATGTAGCAGCTATAGTTCTTTTCGAAATTCTTCGACAACGTTCCAATTCTAAAATAGAAGTCTAAATATCTTAATCTGTTTTTCTGGCCAACTGAACTATACCATTTTTTATTTTATGATAAATTATATTTATTATACAGGTAAACTCACCTAGATAAAAGATATCAAAATTTTTTATTGTATATAAATATATTCTTTCATCAAACTTAATTTGATACTTTTTTTTAAAAATACTAAAAAAAGTATCCATTTTATGAAAATTATCTTCTATAGAAAGAGTCAATTTTAAGGAAAAATTTTTCATAAAATGGACCCTTAAAATGGAAAAAGAAAGATATTGGAATATTCTTACAATATATTCATTTTTCATTAAAAAGAGACTGTAAAATGATAATAAAATATGATTTTTCTTAAAAAAATAAGGTAGATTCTTTGGTGCAATAACCTTTTTTATGCTTCTTACTGAAGTTCCTAATTTTTCATTCATTAAAAATGAGAAAAAATGTAATTTAATTTTTCTTTTTTGTATACTAACTAAAGTTTTAGTATGTATAAAGGATGCTCCATAATAAGAAAATTCAACAGATCCTGCATAGGAAATACTATACAAAAGTCTTGAATTTGAAAAAAACCAAGGATCCGAATTTATAATTCCTGGAACTTCCTTACAAATAATTTTACTTTTAGCTTCAAGTAAAGAAGCGAATATAGATGAACTATAATCTGATCCTTCTCTTCCCAATGTTGTAGTAAAATAATTAAAATCAGAACCTATAAACCCTTGAGTAAAGTTTAGTCTATCTAGAATAAATATATTCAGATAATAGATTTTAGAGAATGATTTTGTACAATCTATTATTCCAGACCTATATATTTTATTCGTACGAATAGATTTTCTAACATCAAGCCAAATATTCTCAATACCTATACAATGTAAATATTCGCTAATAATTTTTGTAGATATTAGTTCCCCTTGACAAATAACTTGATCATAAATGAAATCTACCTTGAATTTATCTTTTTTTAGGAAAACTTTGAAATCAGAAAAAAAAATATCAATTTTGTTAAAAACATTATTACTTATTGTAAATAAATCATATAAAATTTTCATATGATTTTTATAGACTTTATATATATTTTTTTTTAAAAAAGACTTTTTTATAAGACTTTCCAGAAAATTAGTTGTATTTCCTATAGCTGAGACTATTATTAATTTTTTTTTTACCCCTATTTTTCTAAAAACTCTAGAAATTTGTTTTATCCTTTGAGCATTTCTTACGGAAGATCCCCCAAATTTTGTAATTTTTATTTCCAATAGGTTAATTTTACAAAACAAACCTAACCGTCATATGTCCAATTCTTGTTTATTGTCACACATAAAAAACTAAGAAAGTTTGAACGGCAAAAAGTCTATTCGTATTCTTTTTAAAATTGGAAAATCTTTTTCAGTAGAAAATTTATGCCTGTTCTATCTTGAGAAAGAGGGTTTTAGACCTATTCATCGTAAAATTTATTTTTTGGTTTCAAAAAAAAAAATTAAAAGATCTGTGGATCGTAATAGAATTAAAAGGTTGCTTAGATCTTCTTTTAGGATAAACAAAGAATCCTTTCTCAATCTCAATAGAAAAGAATTCTATCTATCTGTTAGATACACAGTAAATATCCTTACAATATCTAGCATTGTAGATAAAAATATGAAAAAAATATTAATTTTTAAAGAAAATGTAGAAAATTAAATGGACATTTTCCGTCAAAATTTTTACAGAAAAAGACAATAAAACAATTCCAAAAATTTTTTTCATTATAGTTATTCCACTTTTTCCTATTATATTTTCTAAAATATCAGAATATTCTATAGCTAAGAATACTATAATTAGGTTAGAAATCAATGCTAAAAGAATAACTTCGAGACTATAATGGGACCGCATAGAAATCAAAGAAGTTAAGGATCCAGGACCAGCAATTAGAGGAAAAGATACAGGTACTACGGAAACCTGAGTCCCTTCATTTTCACTTTTACTAAATTCCAGTCCTAAAATCATTTCAATGGATATAAAAAACAAAACGATAGATCCAGCTATCGAAAATGAATAGATATCAATCCCAATAATTTTCAATAAAGCATTTCCAGATAAAAGGAATACTAGAAAGATCAAAATAGATGATAAGATCACTTTTTTAGCATCTATTATGCTTTTATTTGTTTTTAGGCTTATAATAATAGGGAGATTACCTAATATATCTATGATGCTAAATAACATCATGAAACAGGAAACAAATGAATTTATCAATTCCATATTATTTTTTATATAATCCCCTATCCATTAATTTTTAAGTTAAAATTTTTTATCTATGTCTGAATACTTAAAAATGGCTTTAATTTTGTTTTTTTGTATATTTTTTCAAAAAACAGCCAATGCAGAAAATAAAAACATCGAAAATGGTAAAAATCTTTTTAAAAAAAATTGTACAGCATGTCATTCTCTGGATTTAAAGAAAGAGTTGATTGGCCCTGCTTTATCAGGAATAACAGATAGAAAAAATCGCAATTGGCTAAAAAAATGGATAAAAAATAACAAATCCCTCAGAAATAGTGGAGATAAGGATGCAATTTCTATTTATCAAAAATACGGAAAGATAGAAATGAATCTTTTCCCAAATCTTTCTGATAAAGAAATAGACGATATATTAGATTTTATTAAAAACCCTCCTATTAAAAATATGGGAATAGAAAAAATTTCTTTTACTGATCCTGAAAAAAAAGAGGAATTAAGAAAAATTATCTTATTGAATTTTTCTGTTATTACGATCATTTTGTTTTGGCTTCTTATTAGGTTTTCTGTTCTGTTACGAATCAGAAACGATAATTCCATAGAAGAGTACATAATCCAAAAACAAAAAAGAAAATCATTTTTTTTCTGTAAAAAAGAAAACCGTTTCATCTTCTATTCTGTTATAGGAATTTTAGTTTTAACATTTATTTATAATTTATGGGAATTCTTCATTAACATTGATGTTAATAAAGGTTTTCAACCTAAACAACCGATTTTTTTTTCACACAAAATTCATTCTGGAATTCAGAAAATTGATTGTCAATATTGTCACTCAAATGCTAAATATGGAAAAATTTCAGTAATTCCTGCAGCAAACGTTTGCATGAATTGTCACCTTAGTATTACAGAATATAATGGAAATTATTTACCCCAAAAAAAAGATAAGGCTTTTTTTGATAAAGAAATACAAAAAATATATAAAATTGTTGGATGGAATCCTAAAACCAGAGAATTTTCAGGAAAAATGCAGCCAATAGAATGGATACGCGTTCACAATATGCAAGACTTCGTCTATTTTAATCATTCACAACATGTTGTTTCTGGAAGAAAAACGATCCAAAAATACAAGAAAGTCGATATTATTTGCAAAGCATGTCATGGAGAAGTTCAAATAATGGATGAAATTAAAATGTCAAATGATTTCACTATGGGATGGTGTATTAATTGTCATAGAAGCACAGAAATCGATATGAATAATTTTTATTATACAAAATATTTCAATAAACTGCATAAAAAGCTAAAAAATAAGCATAATAAAATTACAGTAGCTTCAGTTGGAGGAATTGAATGTAAAAGTTGTCACTATTAGAAAATGGATATTAGTTCTGATTTTAAAAATTTCTTTACTTCTGAAATATTAGAAGAGTATAAAACTTCTAGGCGAAGTTTTCTTAAGTGTATGGGATTTGGTACAGTTGCTGTAGCACTAGCAGCATGTAAAGGACCCGTAATTAAATCTATTCCTTATATTTTTAAACCTGAATCTATTACGGTAGGAGAACCTACTTATTATGCTTCAACAATGTTGGATGGCTTTGATCTTAGTTGTGTTTTGGTAAAAACAAGGGAGGGAAGACCCATAAAACTTGAACCAAATAAGACCGCTAAAATCTTTAATAAAACGTCAGCTAGAGTACAGGCTTCTCTTTTATCTCTTTATGATGAAGAACGTTTGAAAAATCCCTATATACGAGGAAAAAGAACTACTTGGAAAGTACTTGATAATTATGTGGTAGAAGCATTGAAAAATATTTCTAGAAAAGGTAAACAAATTGTTATACTGAGTAGCTCATACCCTAGTCCCTCAACTAAAAATATCATTACAGATTTTTCAAAAATATATCCTAATACTAGTCTCGTTATCTATGATGCAATATCCTATTCTAAAGCGCTTGATGCTTCAAAAGATTTTTTGGGTATTCGAGCGCTTCCTCGTTATGATCTTTCCAAAATTGAACTTATTGTATCTTTTGAAGCAGATTTTCTGGTAGATTGGAGTCCAGAAAATTTAGGATTTTCTTATGCAAGAAGTAGGAGCCCAAGAATAGGCATGCTTCGTCATATTCAAATTGAAAGCAATATGAGTCTATCTGGGGCAAATGCGGATCTTAGAATTCCGGTTAAACCTTCGGAAGCTCAGCGTATATTGGCTGAGCTTTATAAAGCTATAAGTGAGGGGTCTAAAGATATCTTTGCTGAAAGACTAGCAAAAGAAATTCTATCTAAAGGCCCTAATGTTTTGGTTTTGGCAGATGGAGATAAAGAATCTTATGCATTATCTCTTCTCATTAATCAGAAGATAAAAAGCAATGCTCTAATTAAGAATAGTTTTATTCTTTCTAAGGAAAGTAATGACGAAGTGTTTAAAAATTTTTTATATTCTTTAAAAAGAGGTCTTATTGGAGCTCTTATGATTTTTAATACGAACCCGTTGTATAGTTTTTCAGAAAGTGAATGGTTAAGGAAAGCCATACAAAAAATAGATCTTAGTATTTACTTTTCAGAGAAGGAAGATGAAACTTCTGACGCTGTACAAGTTTTAGCTCCAATACCTCATTGGCTAGAAAGCTGGGGTGATACAAATCCTGTTAACGGAATTTATACATTGATTCAGCCAACTATTAGAAAAATTTTTAATACAAGACAATTTCAAGATTCTTTGCTTATTTGGAAAAATATAAAGGAAAAAGTTCTTACCTTTCGTAATTATTACGACTACCTAAGAAAATTTTGGGAAAAAAATATTTTACCAAAATCTACTTTAGATTCCTTCAATAGAGCTTTATTTAAAGGATGGGTGGAAATTCCAGAATACATTTCTATCAATTGGAACACAAGAACAACTTCTAATAATTTTAGAACGGAAAAAAAAGGAAAAAAAGGATTCGAAATTAAACTTTACACAAAAATAGGAATGGGTGACGGTACTCAGGGAAATAATCCTTGGTTACAAGAATTTCCCGATCCTATTACTAGAACTACTTGGGATAACTATATGACCATTTCATCGCATGATGCTAAAAAACTTGGTATTAAAAATTGGAATGTAGGAGACGGTTCTGTGCATGGTCATATGGTGAACTTGCATATGGGTAGCGTTAAAATAGAAAATGTTCCTGTTTCCATTCAACCTGGACAAGCTAAAGGATCATTAGGGTTAGCTTTAGGATACGGAAAAATAAAAGGTAAAATAGCCCAAAAAGGAGGAAGAATAAATGCGTACAGAATTTATAAAAATTTTAATATTATCCAAGAAGGGATTAAGATTGAAAAATCAAAAGGAATCCATTATTTTTCTTATATTCAGCTACAAAATACCAGTGTAGGGAGAAACTCTATTGCCTCTGAAACAGACTTAGAAATTTTCTTAAATCAACCGAAAGAAAATTGGAATAAAAAGGAAAAAATTTACATATATAATGGGAATATTCCTGCAGAAGTAGTTACTATTTGGAGTGAACAAGATTCTAGCCAAGGACATCATTTTAATATTTCAGTGGACTTAAACTCTTGCATTGGGTGCGGAGCTTGTGTCATTTCTTGTCATGTAGAAAACAACGTTCCCGTTGTTGGAAAAGAAGAAATAAGAAAGTCTAGAGATATGCATTGGCTTAGAATTGATCGATATTACTCAACAAAAGAAAACTTTGAAAGTTTATCCAAAAAAGGATTTTCAGAGAAAAATATATCGTCTGAACCAAGAATGTACTCAAACTTGCTTAAGCCAGATCAAAATCCCAGTGTAATATTCCAACCTGTAATGTGTCAACATTGTAATAATGCTCCTTGTGAAACAGTTTGTCCCGTAGCTGCAACGTCACATGGTATACAAGGTCAAAACATGATGGCTTACAATAGATGTATTGGAACTCGTTATTGTGCTAATAATTGCCCATATAAAGTACGTAGGTTTAATTGGTTTAACTATGCAGAAAATGAAAAGTTTGATTTTCATATGAACAATGACTTTGGAAGAATGGTCTTAAACCCTGAGGTAGTTATTAGAAGCAGAGGAGTAATGGAAAAATGTTCCATGTGTGTTCAAATTACGCAAACTAGCATCCTGAAAGCTAAGAAAGAAGGAAGAAAAGTTAAAGATGAAGAGTTCCAAACAGCTTGTTCCAAAGCCTGTCCAACTAATGCAATCCGTTTTGGAGATATAAACGATAAAGAAAGCGAAGTTTTCAAGGAGTTAGAGAATAAAAGAAGTTATAAATTACTTGATTTTATTGGAACAAAACCAAATGTTTTCTATCAAGTGAAGATTAGAAATAAAAATAATGATGTCATCTTATGAATCTCCTATACGAAAGCCTTTAATTTTAGGTAAAAAATACTATAATGATCTTACTAAAGATGTTTCTTGTCCGGTAGAGACTAAAGCAGGAAAGCTTTGGTGGATTTCTTTCATTATTGCATTAACTGCAATGATTTGGGGGGGAGTATGCATTTTTTATACAATTGGAAAAGGAATAGGAACCTGGGGATTAAATAGAACCATAAATTGGGCTTGGGATATCACAAATTTTGTTTGGTGGGTAGGAATTGGACATGCTGGAACTCTAATATCCGCTGTTTTACTTTTATTTCGTCAGAAATGGAGATTATCTATTAATCGTTCTGCAGAAGCAATGACTATTTTTGCTGTAATGCAAGCTAGCATTTTCCCAATTATACATATGGGACGGCCCTGGAATTCATATTGGGTTTTTCCCATTCCAAATAAATTCGGAACATTTTGGCCAAATTTTAATTCTCCACTTCTTTGGGATGTATTTGCTATTAGCACTTATTTTTCAGTTTCAACTATTTTTTGGTTTCTGGGATTGATACCAGACTTTGCTATGCTAAGAGATTGTTCTGTTAAACCTCTTCAAAAGAAAATCTATAGTATATTAAGCTTTGGTTGGGGAGGAAAGGCTAAACAATGGAAGAATTTTGAAGAGGTTTCTTTAATTCTATCTGGTATTTGTACACCTTTAGTATTTTCAGTACATACTATTGTTTCTTTTGATTTCGCTACATCGGTAATTAAAGGATGGCATAGTACGATTTTTCCACCTTATTTTGTAGCTGGTGCAATTTTTTCAGGATTTGCAATGGTTCAAACATTGCTAGGAATAGCTAGAAAAGTATTGCATTTAGAAGATTATATAACCCAAAAACACGTTGAAAATATGAATATGGTAATTATTGCAACCTGGGGAATAGTAGGTATAGCTTATATTTCAGAATTTATTTTAGCCTGGTATTCAGGCAGCCCATTTGAAGATTTTACCTATTTTTCTACAGGAGCATCAACAGGTCCATATTGGTGGGCTTTCTGGATTTTGATTATATGCAACGTATTAATTCCTCAAGCTTTGTGGTTTAAAAGAATTAGGAAAAGTTTTCTTTGGTCTTTCGTAATTTCGATATTCATTAATATAGGTATGTGGTTTGAGCGTTTTGATATTATCGTACTAAATCTTAGTCACGATTATCTCCCATCAACTTGGACAGGTTTTTTACCTTCCTTTGTCGATATAGGAATATTTATAGGAACTTTTGGATTCTTTTTTGTTCTTTATCTTTTATATGGAATTACATTCCCAGTAATAGCACAATCAGAATTAAAAACCATTTTAAAATCATCAAATGAAAAATATAGAAGAAAACAGGTGTAGGATCATTTACGTCCTATATAAGGATGAGGAAGTTTTATTAAAAGGGATCAAAATCTTGATAGATAAAGGGGTCAAAATTAAGGAAGTTTATACGCCATTTACCATACACGGATTAGATAAAATACTAAATTTAGGAAAAACGTCTCTCTCTAAAATGGCCTTTATTTATGGTTTTTTGGGAATGTTTTTATCTTTTGTATTAACCTGGTATACAATGAATTATGATTGGCCTCAAAATATTGGTGGAAAACCTTCTTTTTTTTGGCATATGAATGTTCCAGCTTTTGTACCAGTTATTTTTGAATTAACGATTTTTTGCACAGCGCATTTAATATGCATTTCATATTTAATTAAATGTGCTTTATTTACTGGATCTAAAGATCAAAATCCAGATACAAGAACGACCGATGATAAATTTATGCTAGAAATTATAGATCAAAAGATTTCTAATGAACTAATTAATTTTATTAAAAAAAGTGGTGCCCTAGAGATTACTATGAAAGATTTATGAAAATATTTATTTATTTTTTAATGATTCTTCTTTTAGAATTAGAATGTTTTTTTATTCGTTCATATAAAAGATTCCCAAATCTGGTTTATATGCCAGACATGTATTATTCTGAGGCATATGAAGCTTATTCTCACCCAGACAATCCTTCTAATAATAGATCTAATTACCATTATTCTTTTAGAAAAATGGTTATTTCTTTACTTCCTGTATCAGTAAGTGTTCCTAGAAATGAAGAGGGCCTATTGCCTTATGATATTCCCAATTCCAATGATGGATACGAATCCTCAAAAAAAATAACTTATTCTCCTTTAAATTACCAAGAAATAAAAAAGAATATAGAGCTTGGTAAGAAAATGTACAGTATTAATTGTTCTATCTGTCATAGTAATAATGGAGATGGGTTAGGTCTTCTAGTAAAAAATGTAAAAATAATCGGAGTTCCTAGTTATAAAGATAGAGAAGAGATAACGCTAGGTAGCGTTTATCACGTAATAATGTACGGAAAAAATAATATGGGATCTTATGCTTCCCAACTTAAAATGTCGGATTGTTGGAAAGTAGCAATGTATGTAATTTACTTAAAAAAATGTATATGGAATGGATAAGTCTCCTTTGTTAAGTTGGAAAAAGATATCTATATTTTTAATCCTATTTGGATTAACCTTATTTATAATAGGACTTTATAGATGTCTTCATTTTGAAGAGTATAAAATGGAAGAATTAATAAAAAATAATCCAGAAAGGTTTAAAAAAGTCCTCTTTTCTTCTCAAAATACGCACTACTTTAGTCATTTACTACATAATAGGCCTTTGGCAGCATTTTATGTCTCTGCTTTTTATTTTACAGGAGTTACTATTGGGGTATTATTTTTTATTGTAATCCAACATGTTTCTAATGCTGGATGGGTAACAATATTGTTCCCTGTTATGGAATGTATTTACTCTTTTCTTCCTTATGTAAGTATAGGGGTGTTAATTATATTAATTCTTAATGCTTTAGGATTTTTTCATATATTTACTTGGATGATTCCTTCATTCCTAAATCCATATTCGTTAAATTATAACGAACTCATTGCTAACAAATCCCCTTTTTTGAATATTCCATTTTTTATTCTAAGAAGTTTCATTTACATAACTTTATGTACTTTTTTTATTTTTAGGATAAAATTATTTTACAGGAAGTTGTATAAAAAAGAAGATTATAGTGCTTTACGTAAAGCATCTATTGGATTTATTCTCTTTTTTGCTTTTTCTTCTATGGGAATGGGATGGGATTGGATTATGTCTATAAATGCACATTGGTTCAGTACTTTATTTAGTTGGTATGTTATTTGTACGCATATGGTTAATGGAATCACTACTATTACTATGGTCTCTATATTTCTTAAAAAAAATGGTTATTTATCAACTTTTAATAGTAATCATATGCATGACCTAGCTAAATATATGTTTTCCACTAGCTTATTATGGACTTATTTATGGTTTTCACAATTTCTTTTATGCTGGTATGGAAATATACCAGAAGAGGTCTCTTATTTTCTTCAAAGATCTGAACTATACAAAAACATCCATTTTTGGATGCTTTTTCCCACCCTTTTATTTCCTTTTATTGGTCTAATTAGAAGCAATGTAAAGAGAAAACCTAGGATAGTTTTTTTCATTGGATGTATTATTCTTATAGGTCATTACATAGATATTTATAACATGATCATGCCTGATTGCGTAGGAGTCTTTTCTGGATTTGGATTTACAGAAATTGGGAGTTTTTTATTTCTGAGTGGATTTTTTCTCTTTTTTATTTTTAGAAAATTTAAAAAATCGAATATTGAAGCTAATGGTCATCCATTTTTTATTGAGAGTAAATATTATGAGTATCCATTTTAATGGTCTATTTTATTTAAAATAAAATGGTTCAAAGAATAAAATATTTTCATTTTTTTTCTGCTTAAAAAGCTTCTCCGAAATTTCTCCCATCTTCTTAGCTGAAGGGATTATATTAGGATGATATTCAAAGTCCAGTTTTAGAACATTCAAAGCTTTGAATGCTCCATCTCCAATTAGATGAATTTTTTTATTGGAATATTTTTGATAGGAATTATTATTTAATATAATAGCCTCTATAGGACAAAGCATTTTACCAAAAGAATCAAATACGGTTGTATAAACTTCTTTACGATTAGCATCAATCATAGGGATCAAAAATCCTTCATCTGGATTCATTTCTTTGCTAATTACAGTAAGAGTATCTATGGATAGAAGAGGAATATTCAATACGTAACAAATCCCTTTAGCTGAAGCGACTCCTATTCTTAAACCAGTATATGATCCGGGACCTCTGCTTACGCAGACAGCATTTAAATTGGAGAATTTTATTCTTGCGTCTTTCAAAGATTTTTTTATAAAAACATGTAGATTCTCGGAATGAGAATAGTTTTTCGTTTTAGACTCAAAGAGACTAATGCAGTTTCCGTCTTTAGAAATACTAACAGAACAATTTTTTGTGGAAGTTTCTATATTAAGTATTATAGCCATAACTTATGAAGAATCTTTGCATAAAATTTAATTTTGTTAATCATAGAGAACATTCCATTATTCCTAATGGGAGAGATAAACTCATTCAGTCCAATATGGTAAATAAAATTTATTTTTTCAGGTATAATTTCTTTGGGAGATCTATCAGAATAAACTCTGATCATCAAAGCAGCAATTCCTCTAGGTAAAATAGCATCACTATCAGCTAGTAAAATTATATTTCCATTTCTTAAATATGCGTAAATCCATACTTTGGATAGGCATCCTCCTATTAGCTTGTCTTCACTTCGTTCTTCCATTTTTGGAAGTGATTTACCAATATTTATAATATGTTCATATCGTTCTTCCCAATTTTCAAATTGGTAAAATTCTCCTATTATTTCTCTTTCCACTATACTCATACTCTTAATTCATCTATCCTTTTTAGATTCATCTTCTTGGTTTTTATCTTCTCTTTCTAGATCTTCTTGAGTTGCTTTTTTAAACTCTCTAATTCCTAGACCTAATCCTTTCATAAGTTCTGGAATTTTTTTTCCACCGAAAAGAAGTAGAGATAAAATAACAATTACTATAATTTCTGTTGTTCCAAAAGAACCCAATGTAACTAATATGAAATCCATTATTTAAATTTTAATGTTTTTTTTTGAAAAAAAAGCAGTAAACAATCATTAAATATACTGCTTGTTCTAAAATATTTAGAATAATTCCATTTGTAATACAAGTAATAGATCCAGCTATATATGCTAAAAATAGTAAAAATATCATTTTCCATTTAGGATAATTCACAGGATAATTCTTCTTGCCCCAGATATAAGAGACCTGCAGCATCGCTGCGTACGAAGCTAATATTCCTAAAGAACTCATTAAAAATCCAAATTTGGAGAATAAAACTAAAATATTAAATAAAATTGTAACAAGTATTCCAATTAAAGAAATATATACTCCAATAATAGTTTTATCAACAACTTTATAGGAAATAGAAAAATTTATATAAATTCCTAAAAAAAGATCAGCCATCATAATTAACGGAACAGTAGATAAAGTTCTATGATATTTTTTGTTTATCATAAGTTTTGCTATTTGCTGTACATTAGAACAAATGAAAAAATAAATAACGGATCCCACTAGAGTGAAGAAATAAGTCATTTTGCTATAAATAATTTTAGCATCTACCGTTTCAGCTTTCTTGAGAAAGAAAGGCTCTATGCAGATCCTAAAAGACATTACATAGGAGCTAATGAAAGCTGCTATACGATAGCATGCCGTATAGCTTCCGTTCATTTCATCAGAAATACATCGTTTAATAATAAGCTTATCAATGTTTTGATTAATAGAAAAAACAAGAGATCCTATCATTATAGGAGTCCCGTATATAAGCATTTTAATAATTAAGGGAATATTTATTTTTTTAAAATTTGTCTTTATAATAATTGGGATAAAATAGATAAAACTTGCTAATGAAGCAACAAAATTTGAAAAAAAAATATATCCAGTTCTATCTGTATGTTTTTTGATAAGATCAATTGGGAAGAAAACAATATGATTAACCGATGAAAGCATATACATGCTAACAGAAAAAAATATTAAAACCCCAAAAACTCTGAGAAACGAATATCTAACGTCCATATCATTAGCTCTTAGCCAATTCATTGGAAGTACACAAAGAATATCAAGGAATATTATCATAAAGAACATTAAGAGATATTCTTCATGTCCTTTGTATCCAAATACAAAGGATATAGGATATATAAAAAGAAGTCCAGAAAGTAAAACTCCTACTGATACAAAAGAGAATACAATCATTACGTTTGAAAAAACAATTGTTTTTTCTCTTCCTCTGTTTTTATACAGAAAACGTAAATAAGAGTTTTCTAGCCCAAAAGTAAGAAAATTAATTAGCAAAAAAGAGGATGAGTACATTTCACTGTAAAGTGAAAATTCAATTGGGGCTAATTTTGTGGTAAATAATTTTAAAAATAGATAATTAACACCCTTTGGAATTATATATCCTATACCGTATACAATAGTTTGTTTAATTATCTTTTTATACACAGAGTTTATACATTTGGTAGCAAAAAATCAAAAAATGTTAAAAAATACAAAAAAAAATGTATATTACGAAAAATAAAATTGACGAATTTAATTCAGTAATTTCTTTATCAATTTTCGAAGAGGATTATAGTAAAATAGTAAAGAAGAGAATAAAAAAATACAGAAAAAAAACCTTTTTGCCAGGTTTTAGAAAGGGACGTATTCCTAAAGAATACATACGTGAAATATATGAAGAAAAACTAACTAATTATGAAGTTAAAAAAATTTTGAAAAAGGTAATTCAAGCCTCTATATATAGAGAAGATATTTTAGGAAAAGCGATTACTTTAGGGGCAAATAGAAAATCCAAGGATTTTTTTTTCAAATTTTATATAACTTTTCCTCCTAAATTTAAAATAGATTTTCAAAAAATAAATACTCCTTATAAAATACTTTTAGAAGAGAAGGAGGTTTATAAAAAAATAAAGAGTATACAAAGAAAATTTGGAATATATAAGAGAATGGATCAAATATTTGGGGAAAATATTTTTAAAAAAATTTATAGAACCGTCCCAAAAAAATACGCTCATATAATGGAGATTTCTGAATTTCTAGATGAATTTAATTCAGAAATTAGTGAAATACTTTTATCTTCGTATGACAGTAAAGTCGATGATTATTTGTATAATGATATTATGTTAGAGAAACTTGTGGAAAAAACTTTCTTCCAGTTTCCCAAAGATTTTATTCATAGATATATGAATTCATATTATACGGAATATATGGATAACAAGGATAAATATTTAAATAAAAAGAAAGAAATAGAGCATTTTTTTCGTTTTCAATTAATTGAAAATAAATTGGTTAATGATTTAAAAATTTTGATGTATAATATCCAAATTCTTGGAAAGAAAAGAAAAAAATTTTTAAGATTGGATGAATTTCAATCTCTTGATTTTTTTTTTAGAAATGCTTATTTTTCGTTAATTAAAAATTAAAAATTCAGTGGATTTTAAAAAATACGCTATCAAGAATCAGGGCATTAGCAGCTTGTCCTTACATTATTATGAGGATTCTTTAAAATCTTTTTATGAATCTTCTATAACACCTTATATTACTGAAGAACGTAAATTAAATGTTGCTCAAATAGATGTTTTTTCCAGATTAATGATGGATAGAATTCTATTTCTAGGTACTTATATAAATGATCAAGTAGCTAATATTATTCAAGCCCAGTTATTGTTTTTGCAATCAGTTAATAATAAGGAAATACGGATATATATTAATTCACCGGGTGGATCCGTTTATTCTGGATTTGGTATTTACGATACGATGCAAATGGTTTCACCTGATATTGCCACAATTTGTACAGGAATGTCGGCTTCAATGGCAGCCGTATTACTTTGTGCAGGAACAAAGGGAAAAAGAGCAGGATTAAAGCATTCCAGGATAATGCTACATCAACCTATAGGTGGGGTATATGGCCCAGCTTCTGATGTTGAGATTTCAATGCGTGAAATCAATAATATAAAAAGGGAAATATATGAAATTATCGCACATCATAGTGAACAATCTTTTGAGAAAGTTGAAAAAGATTCTGATAGAGATTTTTGGATGACTTCTGAAGAAGCTTTGAAATATGGAATTATTGATGAAGTATTAGGAGCATAATAAAAAGTGATGAAAAGAGAGTTAAAATGTGTTTTTTGTGGACGAAAAAAAGCAGAAGTAATTGTACTTATAGGGGGAGTAGAAGAAGAAGGATATATCTGCGATCATTGTATATCTCAAGCTAGTCTCTTAATGAAAAAGAGATCCTTTTTCAAAAAGAACATTATAGGAAATCCTATACTTCATACTCCTCATTATAATAATTCTCATACTCAGAATAACAATAAAAATTTCAGAAATTTTATGACCCCTAAAGATATTAAATTTTATTTAGATAAACATGTAATAGGCCAGGATGAAGCTAAAAAGACACTTTCTGTTTCTATCTACAATCACTACAAATGCATCGCATACTATGATTATTTGGAGGATGGATTAGAATTGGAAAAATCTAATATTTTGATGATTGGGGCAACAGGAACAGGAAAGACTTTACTTGCACAAAGTATTTCCCAACTTTTAAAGGTTCCTTTTACAATAGTTGATGCAACTGTATTTACAGAAGCGGGATATGTGGGGGAAGATGTGGAAAGCATCTTAACCCGATTATTACAAGCTGCAGATTATGATATAAAATCTGCAGAACAAGGAATAGTTTTTATTGACGAAATAGACAAAATAGCTCGGAGAGGAGATAACCCTTCTATTACCAGAGATGTTTCTGGGGAAGGAGTACAACAAGCTTTGCTGAAAATATTAGAAGGGTCTATTGTTCACATTCCACCCCAAGGTGGAAGAAAGCATCCGGATCAAAGAATGATCCCTATTAATACTAAGAAAATATTGTTTATATCTGGAGGGTCTTTCGACGGTTTAGAAAGAATAATCTCCAATAGATTGAATTTATCCAGAATAGGGTATCAAACAAAAAAAAAAGAAATGAAAAATAGAGAAAACCTTTTACATTTTGTTCTGGCTCAGGATATTCAGGAATTTGGCTTAATTCCTGAATTAATAGGGCGTTTTCCAGTTATTGTTCATTTGGATCCTTTGGATCCAAATTTCCTGAAAAGGATTTTATTAGAACCCAATAACTCCTTGATTAAACAATATCAAAAGATATTCTCTTTGGATAAAAGATCTTTAAATTTTACCGATGAAGCTTTAGATATTATTTCCGAAAAGTCTTTGGAATTTAATTTAGGTGCAAGGGGTTTGCGTTCTTTTTGCGAATATATTTTAAGAGATATCATGTTTGATATAGATGGTCCTGTAAATATTTTAATTGATAAAGAGTTTATCCTAGAAAAGATTCGTCCACTTTGTTACTTAAATAAATTTGAATAGGAGCTTGTTTTTCTATTAAAGCGTGTAAGTTACGTATACAATTTAGTTAGCAAATATTGTGAAAAAAAATGAATATAAAAATACCCCACTAATGAAGCAGTATTATGCTATAAAATCAAGATATACTGATGCATTATTGCTCTTTAGAGTGGGGGATTTTTACGAAACTTTAGCAGAAGATGCTATTAAATGTTCTCAAATACTTGATATTGCTTTGACAAAACGTTCTAACATTGATTTAGCTGGATTTCCATATCATTCCATTGACTCTTATCTACCAAAACTTGTTAGAGCTGGTTTTCGTGTAGCTATTTGTGATCAGTTAGAAGAATCTCAGTCTAATTCTATTCTAAAAAGAGATGTAACAGAATTAGTTACCCCGTCTTTAGCATTAAACGATCAAATCTTTGATTATCGTACTAACAATTTTTTAATCTCTCTTTTCTGGGAAAGAGAGAAGGGTGGAGCTGCATTATTGGATATTTCGACTGGAGAATTTTTTCTTTTAGAAAATTCAGCAAAACATGTAAATGAATTAGTGAAACGTTTTCAGCCAAATGAAATTATTTACCCCAAAAAATTTAAAAATATATTTAATCTTGTTTTTGGGGTAGAGTATCGTAATTATGCTATGTTTGATTGGGTTTTTGAATATAACGCAGCTTACGAAAAACTGACTTGTCAGTTTCAAACAATATCTCTTAAAGGATTCGGAATTGAAAATTTCCCTTTAGGGATATCAGCAGCTGGAGCTGTTTTACAGTATCTTTCTGATACTCATCACAATTGCATTGAACATATTTCTTCTATTAGCCAAATGGAAGAAGAAAAATATCTATGGATAGATGATTTTACTTTGAGAAATCTTGAAATAGTAAAATCTCTTAACGACAAAGGCCTGTCTCTAATTAATATTCTAGATAAAACAGTATCTACCATAGGAGCTAGGCTTCTGAAAAGGTGGATTTTATTTCCGCTGAAAAATCTTTCAAAAATTGAAGAAAGACATAATGCCGTATTTGAATTTTTGTATAAAAAAAACGTTTCATTAAGAATCTTTGATCAACTTAAAAGAATATCGGACGTTGAAAGACTCACCTTTAAAATTTCTTCTAAACGTATTACACCTAGAGAAGTAATAGTTTTGCATAAATCTTTGGTAGCAATTTATACTATTAAAAAAATTCTTTCAAAAGAAAAATCATCTGTATTTAAAATTTTAGCTGAAAAACTCCATTCTTGTAATGGAGTGTGCGACATAATTATGAAAACACTTTCTTCTGATCCTCCTTATAAAATTAATAAGGGAAATGTTATAGCAAAAGGTTATTCTAAAGAGCTAGATTATTTACGTGACTTGATGTCTTCAAGTCAAGATTATCTTGAAAAACTTTGCTTAAAAGAGCGTAACCGTACAGGTATTGGAAGTTTGAAAATTTCTTTCAACAGAATCTTTGGGTATTATATAGAAATAAGAAATGCATATAAAAATAAAGTTCCGAGTAGATGGATACGTAAACAAACCTTAGCAAATTCTGAACGATATATTAGCGAAGAGCTAAAAGAGTATGAGGCTAAAGTTTTGGTCGCTGAAAAAAAAATTTTTTATTTAGAAAAGGAAATTTTTAATGAATTTATTCTCCATCTTTCTGGATATATAAAAATTATGCAAGAAAACGCAAGAAATATAGCTTGTATTGATGTTTTTCATTCTTTTTCTATTTGCTCTTATGAAAATAATTACATTCGGCCAGTATTAGACGAATCTTTTGATTTAGAAATTTTTAAGGGAAGACATCCTATTATTGAAAATAATCTACCTATTGGGAAAACTTATATAGCTAATGATATTCATCTTAATAGAAGCGATCAACAGATTTTAATGATTACGGGGCCTAATATGTCTGGAAAATCCGCTATCCTTAGGCAAACAGCATTGATTGTTTTAATGGCACATATTGGAAGTTATGTTTCGGCTAAAAGGGCTAAAATTGGGAGAATAGACAAAATTTTTAGTAGAGTAGGTGCTTCTGATAATATTTCTCTCGGTGAATCAACTTTCATGGTTGAAATGAATGAAACCGCAAATATTTTGAACAATTTTTCAGATAGAAGCTTGATAATTTTTGACGAAATTGGAAGAGGGACAAGTACTTCTGATGGAATATCCATTGCTTGGGCGGTAACGGAATTTCTCCATCAGCATGTTAAAAGACCTAAAACTTTATTTGCTACACATTACCATGAATTAAGTGAAATGTCTAGATTTTTTAATAGAATTAAAAATTTTAATGTATCCGTAAAGGAAATAGATGGAAAAGTAGTTTTCTTGTATAAACTTATACAAGGAGAAAGCGAACACAGTTATGGTATTCACGTTGCAAAAATGGCAGGAGTTCCCCTTCACGTAATTCAACGTGCTACTGAAATTTTAAATTTTCAATTCAAGTTTAATTTTAATCAAACTCTTGAATCCATAAGAGAGAATCTTCTAAAGATAGATTTGAATCTTTTATCTCCTGTAGATGCATTAATAAAACTAAATGAGTTTAAAAAAATGATAAAAATGCGAGAGTAGCTTAGTTGGCAGAGTGCGACCATGCCAAGGTCGAGGTAGCGGGTTCGATTCCCGCCTTTCGCTTATCGCTTATGCCTGTGTGGTGGAATTGGTAGACACGCAGGACTTAAAATCCTGTAACCTTTATTGGTTATGCGGGTTCGATTCCCGCCTCAGGTACAATATGATCACAGCTGGATTCGAACCAGCGTCCTCTTACTTAGAAGGCAAGTGCTCTATCCAACTGAGCTACGTGACCTTTAGGTAGTCGGGGTGGAAGGATTCGAACCCTCGTTCGCCTGGTCCCAAACCAGGTGCGATACCCAAACTACGCCACACCCCGTGTGATCGGAGAGTGTGGGATTTGAACCCACGTGACATCTTATTGACGTCGACAGTTTAGCAAACTATTCCGTTTAACCACTCCGGCAACTCTCCTTTAACCTTTAAATTTTTATAAAATGAGAGAAACTGTAACACCTATTATTTTGGGTATAGAATCATCTTGCGATGAAACATCAGCTTCTGTTAGTAAAGGGTTTCGTGTACTTTCAAACGAAGTATCCACCCAAGAAATACATAAAAACTTGGGTGGAGTAATACCAGAATTAGCCTCTAGATTTCACCAAAAAAACATAGTTGACATCATTCAAAAAGCTCTTTCTTCAGCAAAAATATCTAAAGATCAGTTGAATGCAGTTTCTTTTACTATAGGTATTGGTCTTATTGGCTCTTTATTTGTAGGTGCTTCTTTTGCTAAATCTTTAGCTTTGACACTAAATATACCACTTATTGGCGTACATCATGTTAGAGCCCATATTTTAGCTCATTTTATTGAAGGGGTTCATTATAATCCTCCAGATTTTCCTTTTTTATGTTTAACCATAAGTGGAGGACATACAAAAATAGTACTTGTAAATGATTTTTTCAAAATTAATTTATTAGGACAAACGGTCGATAATTCTGTGGGAGAAACTTTTGATAAAGTGGCCAAACTCTGGGGGTTTCCATATCCAGGAGGGCCTTTAATTGATAAATATGCGATAGGGGGAAATCCTAATCGTTTTTATTTTTCAAAACCTAAGATAAATGGATTAAATTTTAGTTTCAGTGGATTGAATACTCATATTTTGCTTTTTACGAAAAAACAATTAAAAATAGATTCCATGTTTATTAAAAAAAACTTACCAGATTTATGCGCTTCATTACAAAAAGTTATTTGTGATATTCTAATTGAGAAAATTGAAAACGCTGTTTTTAAAACAAAAATTCATAAAGTAGCTATTTCAGGCGGAGTTTCTGCAAACTCAGAATTACGTAAACGATTTTTCCATATTTCTTTACAAAAAGGGTGGGAAATTTATCTTTTACCCAAAGAATATACTTTGGATAATGCAGCTATGATTGCGCTAGTTGGTTTTCTAAGTTATAGAAAAAAGAAGTTTTACCATTTTAGTATGGGTACTAAAAAATAGGAGAAAAATCATTTTTTATATTTTTTAAGAAATTTTTCTATACGTCCTTCTGTATCCACGAATTTAATTTTACCTGTAAAAAATGGATGAGATTTGCTGGAAATTTCCAGCTTATACAGAGGATAGTCCATATCTTCGATTTTTATCGTATCTTTTGTTTTAACAGTTGATCGGCTAATAAACCAATCTCCACTACTTATATCTTTAAAAGCAACTAATCTATAATTTTCTGGATGTATATTTTTTTTCATATTAAAAATAAATTTATCCGTATAAATTATGAATTTTTCTAAAAATAGTCAAATTGAAAAAATGTTTGATCGGATTTCTCCAAAATATGATTTTATCAATCATATTCTTTCTTTTGGAGCTGATTTTACATGGCGTAAGAAAGTAGTATCTGTTATTTACTCTTTTTATCCAAAAAAAGTGTTGGATTTGGCATCTGGAACAGGAGATTTAGCGATAATGCTAGTTAAAACAATAAAGGGACTAGATGTTATAGGTCTAGATATTTCTGATGGAATGCTTGAAATAGGAAGAAAAAAAATAAAAACTCTAAAATTAGAGAATAGTATAAAAATGTTAAAGGGAAACTCGAGATCTATGCTTTTTGAAAGTAATTTTTTTGACGCAGTTACAGTGTCTTTTGGATTGCGAAATTTTGAATGTCTAGATCTTTGTTTCAAAGAAATTCATAGAGTTCTTAAACCGGGGGGAGTTTTTGTAGTTTTGGAGTTTTCCAATCCAAAAAGAAAGATTCTAAAATATTTATATACCTTTTATTTACATACCCTAAAATTTATAGGTTTTCTACTATCTGGTGACAATCTTGCATACAGTTACTTACAACGTTCAATATTTTCTTTTTCGCATAAATCTCATATAGAGAAAGTGTTTATTGATAAAGGGTTTTTAGTAAAAAAAATTATTACTTTGACTTTAGGAATAGTTTCCATATATGTCTCTAATAAAATTGAATAATTTTTTATTTTAAAAGTTGTTAAATATGCACTTTTCTAAAAAAAAAATTTTTAAAAAATATGGAGGATTTGAAGAAAATACAGGTTCTACCCAATCCCAAATAGCTTTATTATCCTTTAGGATAAACCATTTAAATAAGCATCTTGAACTAAATAAAAAAGATTTCAATTCAGAGAGAGCTTTGGTTAATTTGGTAGGGAAGAGAAAGCGATTGCTTAAGTATCTAAAAAAAAATAGATCATTACATGATTACGAGAATATTATAGAAAAATTGAATATTAGATGAGAAGATTATTTTTTAAATAAAAAAAATTATATGACGTTTAAAGTAACCAATAAAGCAATAAAAGAAACCGTCTTTTTGAAAGACGGAAGGGTTCTTACAATAGAAGCAGGGTTCTTAGCTAGAAGAGCAGATGGATCTGTTGTAGTTAGGATGGGAAATACGATGCTGTTAGCTACAGCAGTAATAGGAGATAAAATTGAAGAGCATAAAGAAAATTATTTTCCTTTGAAAGTTTCATATAGAGAAAAATATTATGCAGGGGGAAAGATTCCAAGCGGATTCGTTAAAAGAGAAGGGAGACCTTCTAACGAAGAAATACTAACCATGCGTTTAGTTGATAGGGTACTTCGCCCATTATTCCCTAAAAACTTTTCAAGAGCGATTCAGATAATGATAACTCTTCTATCTTATGGAGAAGGGGAGGTTTTGCCCTATAGTTTAGCCGGTTTAGCTGCTTCTGCAGCTCTAACTATATCTGGGGTACCATTCAATGGGCCTATATCAGAAGTACGTATTATTAAAAATAATGGAAAATTTATTATAAATCCTATAATTGAGCAGATTGAAAAATCGGATATGGATTTGGTAATAGGAGCATCTAAAGATGCTATTGTTATGATAGATGGAGAAATGAAAGAAATTTCTGAAGAACATTTTATGCAAGCCCTTAAAGAATCTCATGAATATGTTAAAATTCAGATAGAAGCCCAACACAGATTATTCCAGAAAATAAAACCTAAAAAAAAATATTATTCTTATTATATAAACAATAAGAATTTTTTTGAAGAAAAAATAAAAAATAGGCTTTATGAGTTTTCATACGCGGAAATTATAAAGATTTCTAAAAGTTTCTTAGGTAAGAAAAATAGATCTAGGAAATATGAAAAAGTGGTTAAAGCTTTTAAAAAGCTTTTAACCGAAGAACTTTATGAAAGAAAAGAAATCTGTATAAAAAAATATTTTAATGAAATAAAAAGACAAGTTGTTCGTTTTTTGATACTAAAAAATTATATTCGTATTGATGGAAGAACTCCGAAACAAATTCGTCCAATATGGAGCTTAGTCGATTATCTTCCTAGCGTGCATGGGTCTGCTATTTTTACTAGAGGAGATACTCAATCTCTAGTTACAGTAACTTTAGGTTCTTCCATTGATGTTAACAGAATTGATAGCGCCGTTTTAGAAAATAGAGAAAAATTTTATCTACATTATAATTTCCCTCCATTTTCTACTGGAGATATTAGGCAAATACTAGGCGTTTCTCGAAGAGAGATTGGTCATGGAATATTAGCACAGAGAGCTTTAAATAGTATCATTCCAAATGAAAATCCATATACTATAAGGTTAGTTTCGGATACACTTGAGTCAGATGGGTCTTCTTCTATGGCTTCTGTTTGTGCTGGAACTTTAGCTTTAATGGATGCTGGTATTTCTATTAAAAATCCAGTTGCTGGAATTTCAATGGGATTAGTTTCTGATGAAATAACAAACGAAGGGGTAATAATTTCAGATATTTTAAGTGAGGAAGATTATTTTGGTGATATGGATTTTAAGATTGCAGGAACAAAATTTGGGATAACAGCATGCCAAATGGATCTTAAGAATAGAGGAGTTCCTTATAATATATTAGAAAAAGTTCTCTTTCAAGCTAGAGAGGGAAGATTGCAAATTTTGGAAAAAATTCTAGAAACTCTTCCAGTTTCAAGAAAAAATATTAAAGATAGTGCGCCAAAAATTATTTATTTGGATATTCCAAAAGATTTCATTGGTTCGGTAATAGGTTCAGGCGGAAAGGTCATTCAAGAAATACAGGAGTATACAGATACTTCTATTTCTATAGAAGAAAAAGGAGGAGTTGGATTTGTAGAAGTTTTTGGAAAAAATTTTAATAAAATTCAGAAAGCAGTTGATCTTATCAAGTCTATTACTTTTTTTCCAAAAATAGGGGGTATTTACAAGGCAAAAGTAAAATCAATTAAAGATTTTGGGGCTTTTGTTGAATTAGCTAAAGGAGTGGAAGGATTACTACATATTTCTGAAATTGATAATAAAAGATTGAATAAAGTAGAAGAGGTTCTAAAAATTGGAGATGAAATAAAAGTAAAATTGATAGGAATAGATGGAAAAAAAATGAAACTTTCTCTAAAAGCACTTATGCCTAAGAGTATAAAAGAGTCCTATGTTGGATAGATCTATAATATAAATTAAATATGAGACAACTTAAAATTACCAGGCAAATAACTAATAGGGATTCCGAATCTTTAGATAAATATCTTAAAGATATTGGGAAAATCCGTCTTTTAACCCACGAAAAAGAAATAGAATTTGCTAGAGCAATTAAAGAGAATTCTAATAAACGAGTAATTAAAACTGCTTCTCAAAGACTTATTGAAGCTAATTTACGCTTTGTGGTATCTGTTGCTAAGAAATATCAAAATCAAGGTCTTTCTTTGGGAGATCTCATAAATGAAGGAAATTTAGGCCTTATCAAAGCTGCTTCTCGTTTTGATCATACAAAAGGGTTTAAATTCATCTCTTATGCGGTTTGGTGGATTCGACAATCTATTATGCAAGCTCTAGCAGAACTGTCTCGCTGTGTACGTCAGCCTACCAATAAAATAGGATTAAGCAACAAAATTAATAAGACAGCAACTCATTTAGAGCAAAAACTTCACAGAACCCCTTCCATCAGAGAAATTGCAGAAAATTTAAATCTTCTTGAAAAATCTGTAGAAGAATCTATAAAAAATTCTGTACGTCAAATTTCTATGGATGCTCCATTAGTAGATAGAGAAGATTCTAATCTATACGATGTAATTAGACACGAAGAATATACTAGACCAGATAGATCTCTAGATCAAGAATCTCTTCGCAAAGAGATTGAAAGAGCGTTAAATACAACACTAAATGATCGTGAAAGGCTAGTTATAACTTTACACTTTGGTCTTGGAGGTTCCCCTCCAATGACCTTGGAAGAAGTAGGAAAGGTATGCGATTTGACAAGAGAACGTGTTAGACAAATTGAAACTTGTGGATTGAAAAAATTAAGACATTCTTCAGCAAGAAATTTGCTTGTTCCTTATTTAGGTGTAGGTGACTAAATTATTTTTTCTTTTAGAAAGAAAGAATTTTTGTAAAATGTCTTTACATTCTTTTTCCATTATTCCTTGAGTAATTGTTGTTCTAGGATGTAAAAAATGCATTTCATTTCTCATTTTTCTATCTTTCGCTCCAAAGACTACTCTTTTTATTTTTGTCCAAAACAGAGCCCCTGTACACATAAAACAAGGTTCTAAAGTTACATATATGGTACATTTTTGTAAATATTTACCTTCTATTTGAGAAGCTAAAATAATTGACTGCATTTCAGCATGAGCTGTCACATTGCTTAATTTTTCAACAAGGTTATGTGCTTTTGTGATAATTTTTTCGTTTCGAACAATTACAGCTCCTATTGGAATCTCGTCCTTTTCAAAAGCACATTTAGCTTCTTTCAAAGCTATCTTCATAAAGTAAAAATCAGGCGAAAAAATCATTAAATTTTATTTTATTGTTAAAATAACAGATTCATATTCGTTTAATATTTTATATTTTTTTTTAGTTAAAATATCTTTAACTCTAAGACTAGCTCCTATGTCAAGATCCGTAATATCTAATTCTATATAATTAGGCATTTTTTCAGGAAGGGCTCTTATTTTAAGAGTTTTTAAAAAAATGTTGATTTTTCCTCCCTTACCTATTCCCAGAGAACGACCTATAATTTTTATCGGTACTTCCAATTCCATTTTTTGACCTTCCAATAATTTGTAGAAATCCGCATGTAAAATAGTATCATACACTGGATGGAATTGGATCTCCTTTAGAATCGATCTAATTTTTTTCTTATACTCTATAAATTCAAGGAAAACAATGGATCCATAATAAGGATAAATTAACTTTTTAAAGAGTTCTGATTGGACAGAAAATAAAATATTCTCCTTTCCTCCATATCCATAAAGGACACAGGGAATTTTTCCAGAATTTAGCAAAATTTTGCTGGCTTTTTTACCTAAATTTTTCCTATTTTCTACTTGAATTATTATTGTATTCATTATTTAAGTTTTTTTTAAACAGGAAGTTTATGGTTCTTTTTTCTATATTAACCTCTTCTACTTTTACTATTACCCTTTGTCCTAAATGGTAGCTACGTCCGTATTTTTCACCTATTACTCTGTATTTAGTAGGATAAAATGCATAATTATCATCCTTCATATTACGAAGAAGTATAATTCCTTCTACTTTTGATATTTCTAATTCTACAGAAATTCCAAATTCGTTAAATCCAGATATTATTCCTTCAAATTCATTTCCATGAATACATTCCATGTATTTTACCTGCATGGATTTTATGTAAACTCGTTCCACTTCATAGGCTATTTTTTCTTTATAACTGCAATGTTCCGCTTTTTTTTCGTATATCTCTTTTGATGGAGATTTTCCATTTTTTAAATAGATATCTAATAAACGATGGGCCATAATATCGGAATATCTCCTAATAGGAGATGTAAAATGGCTATAATAATCAAAAAATAGACCATAATGTCCAATATTATTTGTCGAATACTTCGCTTTACTCATAGTTTGCATAGCAAAAGTAATAATAAGATTTTCCTCTTGTTTATTTTTAACGGATTCTAATAAAGAATTCATTGAATAAGCCATTGTTTTACGATTTCTTAGATTTATTGTATATCCCAATGTTTTTATTATTTTCTTTAATACTAACAATTTTTCTGAGTTGGGTTGATCATGCACCCTATAAATGTAAGTGCTTAACTTTTTTTTTACATGTATACTTACAAATTCTGATACCTTTTTATTTGCTAATAGCATGAATTCTTCAATAAGAAAATTTGCCATTTTGTTTTTTTTTAAAAAAATTTTTTTAGGATTATGGTGTCCATCTAAAATAAATTTAATTTCTGATTTATTAAAGTTTATAGATCCTTTATCTAATCGTTCTTTTCTTAATTTTTGGGCTAATTTTTCTAGAATAAGAATTTCTTCAAAAAAAGTTCCAGACGATTTTTCTATTATTTCTTGCACTTCTTCATAAGTAAATCTTTTGTCTGACTTTAGAATGGTTTTTCCAAACCAACTTTTTAAAAGTTTAGCTTTTTTGTTAATTTCAAATATGGCAGAAAAACAAAGTCTTTCTTCGTTTGGAAGTAGAGAACAAAGATGGTTAGATAAAATTTTTGGTAACATTGTAACTACAAAATCTACAAAATAGATTGATGTAGCACGTTTGGAAGCTTCCATGTCAAGGAAACTTCCTTCTATAAGATAATAAGAAACATCAGAAATATGTACTCCTATTTCCCAAGTATTTTCTCCAAGTTTTTTTAATGATAGAGCGTCGTCAAAGTCTTTTGCATCAAATGGATCTACGGTAAAAGTTATTTCTGATCTCAAGTCTCTTCGAAGTCTTATTTCTTCTAAACTAATTTTTTCTGGTATTTTTTTTGATTCTATTTCAACTTTCTCTGGAAAACGAGACGGCCATCCATATTCAATTAATATAGCAGAAATTTCTGTTTTATGAAATCCAGATACCCCTAATATTTCTATAATATGACCCAAAGGATGGGTAGAGGTTTTTTCCCAATAAACAAGCTCCACAATAACCTTATCTTTATTCTTTGCTTTATTAAAATTTTTTTCTGGAATAAAAATATCTACGTTAATGTAATTATTATCTGCCTGGACAAATCCATAAGATGCCGTTTTAGCTAAACTTAACGTACCTAAATAATATTTTTTTTTTATATCAAGAATATATACTACTTGACCTTCAAGTCTATTTTGAATTTTTACGATAACCTTATCTCCTACTAAAGCTTGTTCCGTTTTATTTTTAGGAATAAATATATCTTTTTCAAGACCATATACACAAACAAAGGCATATCCAAAATGGGTAATGAAAATCCTACCTAAATGAAAACATCCATTTTTTTTATCATTTTTACCCATTTTTTAAAGTAAAAATTCTTCATAATTTTTTAGCTTATCTTAGTTCATCATATGAATAAAAATACTTTAGAGATTTTTGTTAAAAGTTTTTTTTTAAAAAAACGGAACAAGCTTAATTATGTTCCCAAAAAATTATATATCATATTAAAAAAAAATAAAAACTATGCCAAACGGGAGAAAAAGAAAAAGAAGAAAAATTGCAACTCATAAAAGAAAAAAAAGGAGTAGGCTAAATAGACATAAAAAGAAGAAATAAAAGAAAAAGAAAGGGTTATGCGGGTGTGGTGGAATTGGTATACACGCTAGACTTAGGATCTAGTGCTATATGCATGGGGGTTCAAGTCCCTTCACCCGCACCCTAAATACCAAGTTCTTTTTTAACATTTTTTGTTATATCAGGGCCCCTATTCACTAAAACGCATTTTCCAGGACTACAATCAATTACTCTAATTATGCTTTTATCTTTTTCCATAACTCTATTAATAGCATTTTCCATTTTTTTGTAGAGTGGATCCATAAGAGCTTTTTGTTTTTGATTTAAGTCATCAAAAGCAATTCTCTGATAAACTTCCCCTCTTTTTTGAAGATTTTCCAGTTCTACTTTTAATTCTACATCATCCTGATCATCCTGATCTTTAAATTTTTCCATTGTTTTCTGGATTTCTTCTTCTATTTGATCCAAAATATTTTTGTGGTACTTACCAATTTTTTCTAATTTTTCTTTTACCTTATCTATTTCTGTAATTCTTTCTATAATTTCTTCTGTATTTAGACATACTTCTTTTTTTTCTGGATTTAGACACTTTTTAGTTTCTTTTGGTGCTAAAGAAATGCAAAATAGAGAAAATAAAAAAATAGAAAAAATAAAAATAATTTTTTTTTTCATATTTTAATTTTTAAAATTCTAAATTAGATTAAAAAAAATAAAAAATATTAATTACCCAAGGATAAGATGTATTTGCCATTTATGGACGTTTTCTGTTTTTTGATCTAAACCATATCCAAAATCAACACCTAAAGGCCCAAAAATTGGGAAAAAAGTTCTTAATCCTAATCCAATAGATTTTTTTAGTTGAAATGTTTTATAAAAATTATAATGAGAGTAAACATTTCCCCCTTCCAAAAAACCTAATAACCAAATTATTCCAGATTCATTCATAATAATAGGGTAACGAACTTCCAGAAGTATTCTATTATAAAATAATCCCCCTATTTTTGGAGAAATTCCTCCAAAGATTCCTGGATTAGGATATCCTCTCAAAGGAATATAATCTTTACCACTTTTAAGATTTTTGGATTCATATCCTCCAATGAAAAATCTTTGGAATGAGGGTATCTCTTTATATTTATTGTAATTCATTAAAAATCCTAACTCTCCTCCAGTTTTTAACACAAATTTTTGTAGAAAACTCTTATACCAATAAGTTTTAAGTTTTATTTTGAAATATTCCACCCATTTTTGGGTATATTTATTTTTTTTTCTATGTAAAATAGAATATGGAATAGTAAAAACAGTTTTTAGGTCAAATTCTGACCCGCCTACCTTAAAAATAGGATCTGGGCCTGAAGATGTTCTATTCAATGAAAATGAATATCTCAAGTCATGTATTCCCCTTACTTTGGATAAATCTTTGAAAGACCATTCTTCTCCATCCGAATAATGGTAATTATTATAATTAACAAAAGCTGCCCAAGAAAAATAATCGTCTGGCCATTTTAACCTCCTAGATATTCCAGATGAAAATCCAATATTTTTATTTTTTTCTGGTTGAAAATAATCTTTTTTATTTAGATGATTAACTTTATTCACTATTTTACTGTTTTGTGAATAGTTTCCTTCAAAGGTAAAAGAAGTTGGAAAATACCTTCCTATCCAAGGGTCAGTAAAAGAAAATCCATAATATTGAAAATTTTTAGAAACTTGAGCAGATAAGGATAACCATTGTCCATTACCTTGTGGTAGGAAATGATAAAATCTTTTTTTTAGAAGATTATCTAAAGATAGATTATTTAAATAAATATTTAAATTTCCGATCAACTGATTACCTACATATCCACCTTGTATTTTAAATTTACCAGATACTTTTTCCTTTAGTTTCCATTCAATATCTACAGTATTTTTATTCTTATTTTCCATAAAAAATGGTAAAATATTATTATGGTCAAAAATTCCTAACCTTATTAAATGGAAAAAGGTCTGTTTTATATTTCTTTCGTAAAAGACATCTCCAGGAATAGTTTTCAGTTCTCTGAGAATAACATGATCTTTAGTGACAAAATTTCCTGAAAAAGTAATTCTGTCAAAAAAAGTTAATCTTCCTTCTTCGATCCTAACTTCTACATAAACTTTATGATCTTTAACAGATTTTTCTACTGGAAAGACCTTAGAGAAATAATACCCTTTATTTAAATAAAGAGAATAAATACTAGATTCGTTTTTTTGGTCTTCTGTACTTTCTATTATTCTAATAGGATTATAAGGATCTCCCTTTTCAAAATTCAATAATTTTTTTAATTTTTTTTTTTCGAAGATAGTGTTACCAATAAACGAAACATCTCCTATGATATATCTTTTACCTTCATATAGCTTTATTTTTAGCAAAAAATTTTTTTCATCTAATCTCAAAATCTCTTTTGATACTATATGTGCATCTATAAATCCCAAAGATTGGTATTTATCTATAATATCTTTTTCAACTTCTGTTACATAAGTTGATTTCTTTTTATTCAAGATATCTAATAATTTAACTTTTTTTATTCTTGATCTAAGAAGTTCTTCACTTGATACCTTTTTATTACCTTCCAAAAAAATTTTTTTGATCCTTATTCCAGGTCCTTTTTGTACATGAATCTTTAAAAAGGCTTCTTTCTTCCTATTTTCAGGATTTACTATTACGATTACATAGGGAAATCCCTTTTTTATATAATACTTTCGTATGTCTTTTTTAAGAGAACTAAGAAAATCTCCATTTATTTTACTACCAATTTTAACATTAAATTTTTGTATGTTTGACCTGGAGATACCAGTTACTTTTAAATCAGAGAGCTGATCTACTTCTTCGATAAGAATTTTCAAAAAAATTTTTTTTCCTTTTATTTTTTCCACAAAAACAAAGATATTTTTTAAAAGATTAGTCTTCCACAGATCTTTTATAAAATCATTAATTTTTTTTCCTTTTATTTCCTTACCTATTTTAGGGTAAATTATGTTAATAATTTTTTTTTTTACATAATTTCGATAAAGTCCTTTGATCTTAACCCCAGATAATATGTAAGTACTCTCTTTTTTATATTTATACCCATAGGATATGGTAGGCAATATAAAAAAGAAGAAACATAAAAAAAAATTATATAGAGTAAATTTCATTCGCTTTAGCTTTAAGCCCTAATTTTTAACGAGAGATAAAGAATAGGTATAAGATATACTATGCATTTTAAAATAAATTAATGTCAGAAATTATTAAAGGTCTTGAAAATAAATTATGGTACAACTTATCCTCAGTTGGTGTTGCATCAGCTCTAACATTACTGTATCAATAATAATCATTGATACAGTTTTTTATCTAAGCACAAGATGAAAAGAGTAATTATTGTTAATGGTCCAAATTTAAATCTTTTAGGTAAAAGAGAACCTGACTTTTATGGGGTAGAACGATTTGAAAGTTTTTTCGAAACCCTTAAAAAAAAAAAATATTTTTCTGGAATAGAGATTATTTATCGTCAGAGTAACCACGAAGGAAGTATTGTGGATTTACTACAAGAAGTTGGATTTTATACAGAAGTAGGTATTGTGATTAATGCAGGAGCTTATACACACACTTCTATTGCTATAGCGGATGCCATACGATCCATCCCTTCTAAAGTCATAGAAGTCCATATGACAAATATTTATGCAAGAGAACACTACAGGAAGCAATCATTCATCTCTTCTGTGTGTGATGGAAGTATTTGTGGTTTTGGTTTGCGCTCTTACGAATTAGCTATTCTGGCTTTAATCTAAAATGTTTATGTTAGTATGATAAATATACTTTAGTATATCTTCTCTTCCTTGTTTTGTTTTTGAAGAAGTTTTAAACAAAATAGGAGAAATCTTCCATTCATTAATAAGAATTCTTTTATATCGCTCAATATTCTTCTGGAAAAGGTCTTTATTTACTTTATCTGTCTTGGTAAAAACAAGACAAAAAGGTATTTGTTTTTTACCTAACCATCTCATAAAACTTATATCTATATTTTTAGGTGGAAATCTATTATCAATCAAATTGAATAAGCATAAAAGGGTTCTTCTTTTTAAGATATAATCAAAAATTGATTGGTGAAAATTAAATCTCTCTTTTTTAGAGACTTTAGAATAACCATATCCAGGAAGATCTGCCAAGATCCACTTTTTATCTACGAGATAATGATTAATTAATCTGGTTTTACCCGGATAAGAAGATGTTCGAGCTAAATTTTTTCTATTAAAGATCATATTGATTAAACTCGATTTTCCTACATTAGATCTGCCGAAGAAAGCATATTCCGCTAAATTAAATAATGGAATTTTTGAGAATTTTTTACTGCTTGATATAAATTTTACACTATGGATATTATAATCTCTCATATTTTTTAAATATTATACATACATTATGTCCACCGAATCCAAAATTATTGCACATGCTAATGTTTAGGGTTCTTTTTTGAGCTTTTTTAGGCGTTAAATTTAACCTAGTATCGATTTCTTCATCAATTTCTGAAAGATTAATCGTAGGAGGAATTATGCTTTTTGAAAGGGGTAATATAGAAGCTACGGATTCTATAGCACCTGAAGCTCCTAGCAAATGTCCAGTCATAGATTTTGTTGAATTAATATTAATATTATAAACGCTTTTTCCAAAAACAGCTTTAATAGCTCTTATCTCAGAAAGATCTCCTAAGTAAGTAGATGTTCCATGTGCGTTGATATGTTCCACATCTGAAGGTTTAATTTTTGCATCATCTATTGCATTTTTGATAGCTATGGTAATTCCAATACTCAAAGGATGTGGAGCTGTTATGTGATATGCATCAGAAGAAATTCCAATACCTGCAATCTCCGCATAAATTTTAGAGTTTCTGCTTTTCGCATGTTCATATTCCTCAAGTACCAGACTTCCTGCTCCTTCTCCCAATACAAAACCATCACGTTTTTTATCAAAAGGACGTGAAGCACTTTTGTGTTTTTCATTTTTTGTAGAAAGAGCATTTAGAGCATTAAACCCCCCTATACCAGCTTCTGATATAGCTGATTCAGATCCTCCAGTAATTATAACATCTGTTTTTCCTAATTGGAGTATATTAAATGCATGGACCAGAGCATTTGCTGAAGATGCACAAGAGGAAACAGTTGCATAACTAGGCCCTTTAAGGCCATGTTTTATTGACAGAAACCCAGACGTTATATCTATCATTGTTTTAGTAATGAAAAATGGACTATATTGTGGATATCCCTTTTTAACTAAGTGAGAAATTTCCCATTCCAACGTAGAAAAACTCCCCATTCCTGATCCCCAAATAACTCCAATACGTTCTCTATTTTCTTTAGAAAAATCTAAACCACTGTCTTTTATTGCCTCTTCCGATGCAACAATTCCATATTGAGTACAGTAATCTAATTTTCTAATTTCTTTTTTAGAAAAGAAATTTTCTGGATAGTATTCCTTAATCGAACATGCAAATCTAGTTTTTAAATGACTAGTATCAAAATATTTGATGAAATTAGCTCCGCTTTCTCCTTTAATAAGAGAGAACCAGAAATCTTCTACATTATTCCCAATAGGGGAAAGTATCCCTAGTCCAGTGACAACAACTCGTTTTAAACGGGGCATTTTAAATCTTTCTTAAGAAGACTATTCACATAAAATACAATATCCTTTATCCTAAAGATGGATTCAGCGTATTCGTCAGAAATTTTAATATGAAACTCTTCTTCAATAGCCATAATTAATTCTATATAGTCTAAAGAATCTATACCTAAATCTTTTATTAGAGAACTTTCTAGGGTAAGTTCATCAATTCCTAATTTTTGGGCTAAAATATCCTTTACTCTTGATTCTATGTCATACATACTGTATGTATTAAGTGAGAGATGTACTTTCCAAGAATATCAAATTCCAAATTAACTTTTTGACCTTTTCTTAAAAGATGAAAGTTACTTTTTTCAAAAGTATATGGAATAACAACTACACTAAAAAAAAAATTTTTTGATTCTACTACAGTTAGGCTAATCCCGTTTATACTCACTGATCCCATTTCTATAATAGTACTGAAAAAGTTATCATATCTCAATTTAAATAACCAACTACTATTTTTAGTTTCGATGGACTCAATAGATTCCGTATAATTTACGTGGCCTTGCACAAAGTGCCCTCCTATTTCACTCCCTAGTTGAAGAGAACGTTCTAAATTTATTTTCTCGCAAACTTTCAAAGTTTTTAGGGTACTTTTGTATAAAGAGTCCAATACAGCATTTACTGTATAATTTTCCTTTTTTTTTTTTAAAACAGTCAAACAAACTCCATTATGGGAAATACTTTGACCTCTTTTAATAGATTTTTCAAACGGATTATACACAGTCATGTAAATATTTTTTTCTTCAAAATGAATATCCGTTACAATGCCTATTTTTTCAACTACTCCACTAAACATACATACAGTAAACTAGTACAGTTACTTCCTTTTGATTAGCTTCAACTAGTCCACCTTTTATTTCGATAATAGAAACTTTTTTCTTTCTATAATTTTGGTAAATCTTCAATTTTTCCTTATCAATTTTTTTATCCGTATCATATAATACGACCAATCCAAATGTTAATGTTGCTAAAATAGGAGAATGACCATTTAAAATATGAAAAGGACCAATTGATCCAGGCAATTTAACAGAACTAGAATTTCCTTCATATATTACTCCTTCTATACTTAGAATAAGAACCTTCATAAAAATTATGGATTAAGCATTTTTTCTCCACTTTCTATAGCTTTATCTATATTTCCTTTTAAGTTAAAGGCCGCTTCAGGATATTTATCTAGATCCCCATTTATAATCATATTAAATCCTTTAATCGTTTCTTTTATACTCACTGATTCTCCAGTAATTCCTGTAAATTTCTCAGCAACGTGAAATGGTTGAGAGAGAAATCTCTGGACTCTTCTAGCTCTAGCTACAAGAAGCTTATCTTCATCATTAAGTTCTTCTACACCTAAGATAGCAATGATATCCTGCAATGTTTTATATCTTTGCAAAACTTCTTTTACACGTTGCGCACATTCATAATGTTCTATTCCTACAATCTCTGGACAGAGAACTCTTGAAGTTGAGTCTAAAGGATCTACTGAAGGATAAATTCCCAAAGAAGAGATCTTTCTAGAAAGAACAGTTGTTGCATCAAGATGAGAAAATGTTGTAGCAGGTGCTGGATCAGTCAAATCATCAGCTGGAACGTAAATTGCTTGTACGGATGTAATAGATCCCAGTTTAGTTGATGTAATCCTTTCCTGCATTACCCCCATTTCAGATGCTAGTGTGGGTTGATACCCGACAGCTGAAGGAGTACGACCTAATAGGGCAGAAACTTCTGATCCAGCTTGAGTAAAACGAAAAATGTTATCTATAAAGAAAAGCACGTCTCTTCCTTTATTTACACTGTCTCTAAAATATTCTGCAAGGGTTAATCCAGATAAAGCGACTCTAGCTCTAGCTCCAGAAGGTTCATTCATCTGGCCAAAAACAAAAGTTGCTTTAGATTTTTTCAAGGCATCTTTATCTACTTTGGATAGATCCCATTTACCTTTTTTCATGGATTTGATGAATTCATCACCATAACAGATAATTCCTGATTCAATCATTTCACGTAGTAAATCATTTCCTTCTCTAGTTCTTTCTCCAACTCCAGTAAATACAGAAAATCCTCCATGTAACTTTGCTATATTGTTTATCAATTCCTGAATCAAAACCGTTTTTCCTACTCCAGCTCCACCAAAAAGGCCAATTTTTCCACCCTTAGCATAAGGGTCTATAAGGTCTAGAACCTTTATTCCAGTATAAAGGACCTCTTTTGTTGGGGAAAGTTCTTCGAATTTTGGAGATTCCCTATGTATCGGAAGGACTTCCTCGTTACTTAGATTACCTAATCCATCAATACTTTCTCCGGTAACATTAAACAACCTTCCATTGATTTCTTCTCCTATAGGCATGCTTATGGTATTTCCGCACGGAATAATTTCTTGCCCTCTATTTAAACCATCCGTATGATCCATAGATATGCACCTAACAGTACATTCTCCAATATGCTGTTGAACTTCCAAAGTAAGTTTTTTACCTAAAGAACCATAAATCTCTAGGGCTTCATAAATTTTAGGAATAAATGAAGTATTTTCAAAGATTACATCAATTACCGGGCCAATAATTTTCGTAATTTTACCTTTTAGCTTTTTAAGCATTTTAAGTTTTTTAATTTTTTAGAAGACATTCTGTAATGAAATCCCCAACTTCCTCAGTTCCTATAGGTGAAGAATCTTCCATGTCTTGAGTTACCATTTTTTTGTCAATAGAATATTTGACTGACTTGTATATTTCTTTCCCTTCTTTAAAAAGCCCAAAATGATCCAGCATCATTGCTACAGAAAGTATACTAGCTATAGGATTCGCTATATTTTTACCTGCAGCTTGAGGATATGATCCGTGTATAGGTTCAAACAGGGAGACTTTTTCCCCAATAGATGCAGATGGTAAAAGCCCAATAGATCCTCCTATCAGACTAGCTTCATCTGATAAGATATCTCCAAACATATTTTCCGTTAAAATGACATCAAACCTTTCAGGATTTATAATAAGTTGCATAGCAGCATTATCGATAAATAGAAAATCCAACTGGATTTGACGATAATTTTTGCTCATTTTTTTTATTGTTTCTCTCCATAACCTAGAGGTTTCTAACACGTTCGCTTTATCAATTAAAGTAAGTTTTTTACGTCTTTTTAGTCCTGCTTCGAATGCGGCCCGTCCTATTCGTTCAATTTCTCTTACAGTGTAGACGCAATGATCATAAGCTACATGTCCATCAATGGATCGTCCTTTTTTTCCAAAGTAGATGCCACTTGTAAGTTCTCTATATATGACAAAATCAATGTTTCCATTTGTATGGAGTGGAGACTTTTTAAGTCTAGAGGGATAAACTTTTATGGGTCTTATATTACAGTATAATCCCATTATTTTTCTTAGCCTGAGTAATCCTTCTTCAGGCCTTACCTTTGCTTTGGTATCATCGTCATATTTAGGATTCCCTATAGTACCAAAAATAATAGCATCTGATTTTGAGCAAATATCTAAAGTTTCTGGAGGCAAGGGATCTCCCGTTTTATCTATAGCAGATGCTCCTATAATACCTTCAAGATATTTGAAGGTATGACCAAATTTTTTTGCTATAGCATTTAAAACTTTACGTGCTTGTTTTATTACTTCTGGACCTATTCCATCTCCTGATAAAAGCGCAATATTTTTTTCCATTATTTTTTTTTCAATCAATTAATTTATTTTAATCAATTTATTTTAATCAATTTCTTAAAATTAATCAATTTCTTAAAATTAATTTATTTTTTTTTTCAAAAAAATCAATTTCTTTTTTCAGATTTGCTAGATATTCTATATCATCAGAACCATGAAGAAAACAAGTTTTCTTGTAGAAATTTATATTAAATTTTTCTGTCTGATTTTCGAAAAAAACATTTTGATTTTCCAAATCAACGTTTATTATGGATTTTGGATATTGAATAACAGTTTCAAAAATATTTTTTAAAAAAATTTCAGAAATCTCTATTGGAAGAAGACCATTATTTAGAGCATTTTCTTTAAAAATGTCTGCAAAAAAACTTGAAATAACTACTCTAAATCCATAATCAAGGATAGCCCAAATTGCATGTTCCCTGCTAGAGCCACATCCTAAATTTCTGGCAGAAATTAGAATTTTTCCTACATAAAGAGGATTATTTAATACAAAGTCAGGATTAAAACGCCAATCCCGAAAAAGATTTTTTCCAAACCCTACTTTAGAAGTATTTTTTAAAAATCTTGAAGGTATAATTTGATCTGTATCAATATTTTCTATAGGCAGTGGAACAGCCGAGCTCCTAAGCAGTCGGAATTTTTCCATTAATGGAAAATATTGTTATTTTTTAAATATTCATCAATATCAACAATTTTTCCTTCTATAGCAATAATCGCTGCTACCAAGGGACTTGCTAGTAATGTACGTGAACCTGGACCTTGTCTTCCTTCAAAATTTCTATTTGAAGTGGAAATACAATATTCTCGGGAAGGAATTTTATCTCCATTCATTCCAATACAGGCTGAACATCCTGCTTGTCTAAGTTCAAATCCAGATTCTTTTAGTATCTTATTCAATCCTTCTTTTTTTGCTTGAAAATAAACTTTTTTAGATCCTGGGACAATCATTGCTTGAACATGATTAGCTTTTTTTCTCCCCTGTACAACTTTAGCGAAAAGTCTTAGGTCCTCTATGCGAGAATTAGTACAACTTCCCATAAATACGTGTTTGATACGTTTACCTATAAGGGATTCCCCTATTTTTAATCCCATATATCTTAGAGATTTTTCCAATTGATCTTTAGATAAGTTCGTTTTGGGTATTTTTTCATTTATTTTTATACCCATGCTAGGATTTGTTCCGTAAGTAATCATCGGTCTAATATTTTTAGCATCAAAAATGTATTCATAATCAAAAATTGCCCATTTATCTGTTAAAAGGGTTTTCCAATATGAAATAGATTTTTTTAAAAATACAGATTTAGGAGAAAATTTTTTACTTTTTATATATTTAAAAGTCGTTTCATCTGGAGATACTAAACCTCCTTTTGCCCCCATTTCTATACTCATATTACATACAGTCATTCTACCTTCCATACTCATTTCTTCAAAAAGAGGTCCAGAATATTCTACGAAATAACCTGTACCACCAAAAGAACCCAATTTGGAAATAATATATAGAATGACATCTTTTTGGGTACCACTTTTTCTAAGAAAGCCTTCTGCATGAAAACGCATTTGTTTAGGTTTATTCTGCAGAATACATTGACTCGCCAGAACAATAGCTATTTGACTTGTACCTATTCCAAAAGAAATACTGCCAAAAGCTCCATGAGTCGAAGTATGACTGTCTCCGCATACTACAGTCATTCCAGGTAGAGTTATTCCTAATTCCGGACCTATTACGTGAACTATCCCTTGATATCGATTACCTATACCATAAAACTGAATTCCATGTTTCCTACAATTTTTTGACAGAGTATTCACTTGTTTTTTTGCTAAGGGATCTTTAATCTGTAAATTTTGATTCGTGGTAGGAACGTTATGGTCTGTAGTTGCAATGATCTTCTTTGGTCTAAAGATGGTAAGATTCCTTTCTTTTAACTCATTAAAAGCTTGAGGAGTCGTTACCTCATGTATATAATGTATATCTATATATAAAACGTAGATATCCCCTTCTATATTTTTGACTGTGTGAGCATCCCAAATTTTGTCAAAAAGTGTTTTACCCATAACTTTTAATCTTTTTCATCAACGGTATTTTTTTTATCATCATTATGAGATCTTCATCCGAAATTTCTTTTTTATTATCAGCTTCTTTAAGAAAAAGAGAGTAAAGATTATCCAAATCTTTTTTTTGGGTAAAATATCCAAGTTTTCTACATCGATAAGCTAATGCAGCACGGCCACTTCTAGCCGTTAATATTATGGAAGATTTTTCAACACCTACTTCTTTCGGATCTATTATTTCGTAAGTTTCCCGTTTTTTAAGTACACCATCTTGATGAATCCCAGATGAATGAGAAAAAGCGTTACATCCAACAATAGCTTTATTCGCTTGGACATAAATTCCCGTGTATTTACATATCAGTTTACTAGTTGGATATATAAATTTTGTATTAATATTAGTGGAAAAACCTAAATGGTTATGTTGTTTCATTATCATTACAATTTCTCCTAAATCTGTATTTCCCGCTCTCTCTCCTATTCCATTAATTGTACATTCAATTTGATCAGCTCCATTAATTATTCCATACAAGGAATTTGCAGTAGCTACCCCAAGATCATTATGACAATGCGTGGAAATGGTTATTCTATGAATTCCTTTAACATTTTCTTTTAAAAATCGTATTTTTTCTCCATACTCTTCTGGAAGACAATATCCTGTAGTATCTGGTATATTTAATACAGTAGAACCAGCTTTAATAGCTAATTCGCAAACTTTAGCAAGAAATTCATTTTCTGTTCTACCTGCATCCTCTGCGTAAAATTCTACATCTTCAACAAAACTCTTCGCATACTTAATAGCTCCAATAGCTTTTTCCAGAATATCGCCTGGAGTGCTATTGAATTTGTATTTTATGTGCCAATTAGATGTTCCTATTCCTGTATGGATTCTTGGATTTTTAGCCTTTTTTAGAGCAGAAGCAGCTACTTCTATATCTTTCTTTTTTGCTCGTGTAAGCGCGCATATTACTGGTTTAGTAACATTTTTACAAATTTCTTCTACAGATTTAAAATCACCAGGACTAGAAATGGGAAACCCAGCTTCTATAATATCCACTCCTAAAAATTCTAGTTGTTGAGCTATTCGAATTTTTTCGAAGGTATTTAATTTACACCCAGGAATCTGTTCTCCATCTCGTAAAGTAGTATCAAAAATTTTGATTTTTTTCATATGAGAAAATTCAAAAACTTCCTCTTTTACGAAGCTCAGCTTCGTAAGCCTTCCAATCTAGAATAGGGGATCTAGCTACTTTAGATTTTATAGCTGCTTTAGCTACTGCTGTAGTTACATTGGTAATCAAACGGATATCAAGTGGTTTGGGTATAATATATTCTTTTCCAAAGAAAAGATTCTTATTATTATAAGCAATTTTGACTTTATCTGGAACAGATTCTTTAGCTAGAAAAGCGAGAGATTGGATGGCTGCAAGTTTCATTGCTTCGTTAATTTTCTTAGCATGAACATCTAAAGCTCCTCTAAATAGATAAGGAAATACTAATACGTTATTCACTTGATTAGGATAATCACTACGCCCTGTAGCGAATATTATATCTGGTCTTGTTTTAACAGCTAATTCATATTCTATTTCTGGAGAAGGATTAGCGCAAGCAAAAACAATAGGATTTTCAGACATATTCAAAAGCATCTTTGCAGTGAGAACTCCTCCAACAGATAATCCAATAAAAATATCTGCTCCTTTAATTGCTTCGTCTAAGGTTTTTATAGACGTATAAACTGCGAATTCTTGCTTTTCTTTGGTTAAATCTTTTCTGGAACTTTGGATAACCCCTTTGCTATCTAGCATAATAATGTTTTGTTTTTGTACCCCAAGTTTTTCATAAATTCTAGCACAAGAGATTGCAGCAGCACCAGCTCCATTTATTACCATTTTAACATTTTTAATGTTTCTATTTGTCAATTCCAAAGAATTTATTAACGCTGCCCCAGAGATTATTGCTGTTCCATGTTGGTCATCATGCATAATTGGTATATCAATCTCATTCTTTAGTTTTTCTTCAATTTTAAATGCTTCTGGTGCTTTAATATCTTCAAGATTTATTCCGCCAAAAGTAGGTGATATAGCTTTTACTACTTGTACAAATTTTTCTGGATCTCTCTCATTAATTTCTATATCGAAAACATCAATACCAGCGAAGATTTTGAATAATAAACCCTTTCCTTCCATTACCGGTTTGGAGGCTTCAGGTCCTATATCACCTAGACCCAATACGGCCGTTCCGTTAGAAATTACAGCTACTAGATTGCCCTTAGCTGTGTATCTAAAAACATTATTAATATTTTTTGCTATTTCTTCACAAGGAATAGCAACGCCTGGAGAGTAAGCAAGAGATAATTCTTTTTGACTACCATATTCCTTTGTTGGAGAAATCTGTATTTTCCCAGATGGGAATTTTTCATGATATTCTAAAGCTTCTTTTTGAAATTTTTCTATTTGGTTCATTTAGGATTTCTTTTATCAAATATTTTTTTACTTTAGTTTGCCATTTAAAATGGAGTTCAAAAACTCCATAATTAAGATATTCTGAAGGGATAAGTAAAAGACCCTGAAAATTAGGTTTAAAATAAAGGCGAATATCTTTTTTTTTAGAAGAAAAAAAAATAATAAATACATTTCCAAATGTATTTATAGTATGAAATCCTATTGGAAATTTTATTTCTATACCTTTAAGTGATTTTTGTATTTTGACTTTTTCGTATGCATTTTTTTTTTCTTCTATATTTTCTTGAAATTTTATTCCTTTCTCATAGTAATGTTCTGATACTAGTTTAGTAGATACGTTGGATTGCATAAAAATTATGGAAATAATAAAACTTATAAATACTATAAAAATTACGTATTTCATAAATAATTAATCTACCCAAAGGGTTTTTTCTCCTTCTGGAGTTTTAACCCTAGAAGGTTTAATAGAATTTTTATTTATAAAATAAACATAGCTGGATATTTTTTCTATATCGTTTCCTTTTATTTCACCTGCAGCTCCAAAAGCTCTCATCGTTGGATTATTTTTACTTCCGTTCCAAATTATATAGAAAATATTTTTAAAAAGATTTTTTTCTATTTTATTTATCCAGAAATCATCCGTTAAATTTGGACAAATATTTCCTCCACCATCAGGATTATGGCAACTTGCACAAGTTTCTTGAAATAAAGCTTTACCCTCTTCTACAAATTCTTTCTTGAATTTAGCTGTTTCCAATGTTGCCTGAGGACGAGTTTTCTCATAAAAAATAACTTTTTTCATTTGTTTTTTGTAAGCTAGTTCGTATTCTTTTTTAGTATGAGCAAAATCTGTAAAAAAATAAGCTAAAAGATATATTGTAGAAAAAATAACGGTTATATAAAATAGTTTTAACAACCAATCCGGAGTATGATTATCTAGTTCTAAGATACCCGATCCATTATCGATCTTTTTTACTTCAACATTTTTTATTTTTTCTTTTTTAAGAAATTTAATTTTTTTGTTAATAATTTCATTAATTAATTCAATAATCCATAAAAGGATAAAAATAGTAAACAATGAAATCCATGCTACTGGATCTTTTAGAGAGTAAATTTCCCCTACATAGAATGCATAAAATCCTAAAATAATAATGGAAAATGTTAAATAGACAGTTCTAAGAAAACTAAAATTCATATCATTTTCTTACTTAGCTTCCTATAAAAAAAATTACGATACAAAAAATAAAAAAAGATAATACTAATAATCCTGATTGAAAAAAACTGGTATATTTATTTTTTGCTAAACATTTTTTAAAAAAAAACATCATTAAAACTGGTTCACCTTTTTAATATCAGTGCCAATCCGTTGCAAATAAGAAATCAAAGCAATAATTTTACTTTTTTCTAAATTTTCTAAAGTAATAAATTTTCTTTGAAATTCCATTTTTTCTCTCATATACGGAGATTCTATACAGATATGGGCAACAATTTTCCTTGCTTGTTCTTCCATTTTCGTAAAAGCATTTTCTAGATCTTTCTTTTTATAAGGAACTCCTAGATTAATCATAGTTTTTATTTTAGATTTTGTAAAAGATCTATCTAATTCGTTGAATAACCATGGATAACTAGGCATGATAGATCCAGGAGAAGTAGATCTAGGATTAGATAGATGTTTAAAATGCCAAGAACTAGGAACTTTTCCCCCAACTCTAGCTAAATCTGGGCCAGTTCTTTTTGAACCCCATAAAAAGGGATGATCATATACGAATTCCCCTGCCTTCGAATATTCTCCATAACGGACTACTTCATCTCGAAAAGGACGTACTATTTGAGAATGACAGGCATTGCATCCTTCTGATATGTAAATATCTCTTCCTTCTAGTTCAAGAGGAGTATAAGGTGTTACGCTTGATATATTTGGAACATTAGACTTAATTATTAGAGTGGGAATAATTTCAGATGCACCACCTATTGCAAGTACAACTAAAGATAGTATGATGAATGGAACCGGTTTTCGTTCTAGCCATCCATGAAATTTTTCTTCCCATATTTTGTTAGGGATAACCGGAAATTCAATTTTTTCATTTATGATGAATTTTCCTTTTTTGATTGTTTTGTATATATTATAAATCATTAATATAGTTCCAAAAAAGTAAATTACTCCTCCAATGAACCTAAGAACATAGAAGGGCTTTATCATTATCACAGTATCAAGAAAATTTTTATTTACCAGAGACCCATCTGGGTAAAAAGATTTCCAGGCATTGGACTGCATTATTGCACCCAAATACATGGGGAAAATATAAAGTATTATACCAAAAAAACCTAACCAAAAATGAGTGTTAGCTAGAAAAATTGAGTATGTTGAATTCCACAATTTTTTAGTTAACCAGTAAATAATACCAAATGCCATAAATCCATTCCATCCTAATGTTCCCAAATGTACATGAGCAATTACCCAATCTGTGAAATGACAAATAGAGTTTAATTTCTTTGTAGCAAGCATCGGGCCCTCTACTGTAGCCATTCCATAACAAGTAATCGATACTAGAAAAAACTTTAAGATGGGATCTTTTTTCATTCTTACCCAAGAACTTTTTAATGTTAAAAGACCATTCAGCATTCCACCCCAAGATGGGGCTATTAGCATTATAGAAAATATAGTGCCCAACATTTGGGCCCAAGACGGTAAGGCTGTATACATTAAATGGTGGGGACCTGCCCATATATATATAAAAATGAGAGACCAAAAATGTACAATAGAAAGTTTATAAGAAAAAACAGGCGTTCCAGATGCCTTAGGAACAAAATAATACATTAAACCAAGAATAGGAGTGGTTAAAATAAAAGCGACAGCATTATGACCATACCACCATTGAACTAGAGCATCTTGGACTCCAGCATAAAGTGAATAACTTTTAAAGGAAGAAAAAGAGATAGGTAATTCAAGGTTATTGAAAATATGTAACATAGCTACGGCAACCCAAGTTCCTAAAAAAAACCATATGGAAACATAAAGGTGTTTAATACGTCTTTGAAAAATAGTACCAATAATGTTTATTCCATAAATAATCCAAACGGCAGAAATTAAAAGGTCTAAAGGCCACTCGTGTTCTGCGTATTCTTTACTAGAATTAATTCCTTTTAGAAAAGTTATCCAAGAAAGGATTATAAGTAATTGCCAACCAAAAAAATGCATCCAGCTTAAAATATCGCTGTACATTCTTGATTTTAACAACCTTTGTATAGAATAATAAGAGCCTGCAAAAATAATATTTCCAACGAAAGCAAAAATAACGGTTGTCGTATGTATCATTCTCCATCTTCCAAACCCAAATATTCCTTGGGAATTTTTCAAAATATTACCTAATATTAACTCTGGAAATTCTGGGTAGAATAGGAGAAAGGCTATTGATAAACCAGATAAAAAACCTAAAATGGCCCAAATAACCGTAGCGTATAAAAATGCTTTAACTATACGGTTATCACAATATATTTTTTTAATATCCATCTTAATCCTCAATTAAGATACGTACTGATGGGGTTTCGTTATCATCAAATTGCCCTTTTCTTACACAGATTATAAATATGATAAGAAAAACAACTCCTAACGAAACACTAGCTAATATCATTAAAAGTAATATGCCCATAAGTTATTAGTTCTTAATTTTATTTATCCAATAATCACTTAGTTTAGTTGAAATTAGGGAAAATACTATGATAGAAATGGAACTTAATGGCATCAATATTGCAGCTATTATAGGTCTCAAATATCCCATTATAGCAAGACTTAATCCAATTATATTATAGTATATACTTATTATAAAACTAATTCTTACTAATAAAATTCCAATTTTAGATAATTGAAGAATTTCGAAAATTTTATCAAAAGAATCCGCTTTCATCAAAACATCGCAATTAGGAGAAAAATTATTAACATCTTCAGATAAGGCTACTCCAACATCACTTTGTTTAATAGCTCCTGTGTCGTTTAATCCATCTCCAAACATCATTATTTTTTCTCCTATTTTTTGCAAATACTTGATGCGAGAAAGTTTTTCTTTAGGACTTTGTTCGAAAAAAAATATGCTATTCTTCGGAAGAAGAGCATATAAACGGGATTTTTCAGAATCATTATCTCCAGAAATTATGATTATTTTATAATAAGCTAGTTTTTCAAAAATTTTCTTTAATTTTTTTCTATAAAAATTAAGAAAAATAAAGTATCCTAGAACTTTTCTTTCAATGTAAACAAAAACTCTAGATTGTTTGATGTTCTCTTTTTTGGGTTCATGTATTATATATTTAGCTGATCCAACTTTAATTTTCATTCCATTGATGTTGGCCTCCAAACCTTTTCCTGGAATTTCTTTAAAATCTCTTACTGGAAAAATTTTACCTGTATAAAGAAATTTATAAAGTTTTCTGCTAAAAGGGTGTTTAGAATTTTTTACTAAAGATGCAATTAGGATTATTTGTTTTTTTGTTAAACATTTTCCAACAAAAGAAATTTTTGATTTATTAGATTCGGTAATTGTTCCAGTTTTATCAAAAACTAATGTTTTTATTTGAGATATTCTTTCTATAGTATAGACATCTCTCAAAAAAAAATTTTTTTTAGCTAAAATTCTCATTATATTACCCAAAATAAAAGGCATAGAAATAGCTAAAGCACAGGGACAGGCTACTATTAGAACAGAACTTACCGTTTTAAATAATTTGCATGGATTCACTATACTCCAATATAAACCTGTAAGTAGAGTTATTGCTAGTGTAATTATAGTAAAGTATTTACTCCATTTATTTACCAATTCATGGATTTCTGTTTTTTTTTTAAAAACTTCATTATTCCATAGTTGGAAAAGATAACTTTGATCCACTTTTTCAAGAACTTCTAATTCAATAGATTCTCCTTTCTGCTTTCCTCCAGCAAAAATACGATCTCCAATTTTTTTTACAACAAGTTTAGATTCTCCTGTAATAAAACTATTATCTATTAGAGCAGTTCCTCTAATTAATATGCTATCAGTTGGAATTATTTCCTCATTTCTAATTAAGATTCTATCTCCCCTACTTAAGTAAGAAATAAAAATATTTTCTTCAAGACCTTCTCTAAGCCTAATAATAGATATTGGATAAAAAAATTTGTAATCTTTATCAAAAGATAAATATTGATAAGTTTTTTTTTGAAAAAATTCTCCTAGAAGTAAAAAAAAAACTAATCCGGTTAAACTATCTAAATAACCTGGACCTAAATTATAGGTAATCTCGTATATACTTCGCCAGAAAATTGTTAATATTCCTAAACAAATTGGAAAATCAATATTGAGACATTTATTTTTCAAAGTAAAGTATGCAGATTGGAAATAATTTGCAGAAGAAAAAAATAGAACTGGAAAAGATAGGATTAACATTAATATTCTAAAAAAATATTTGTTTTCGATTAGCCATTTATCTCCAGATCCTATATATTCAGGGATAGCAAGTAGCATAATATTTACAAAGCAAAAAAAAGAAATAACTATTTTATAGATCAGTTTTTTATTTTTTATAGAATTATATCTTGATTTTTCATTAAAATTTGGAGTATAACCAAGTTTACTAAGAAAATAAGCTAATTTGCTTAATGGCAGTTTTTTATTATTGAAAAGAATACAGACCTTTTTGGTAGGAAAATTTACCGTTGATTGTATAATTCCAGTATGGATTTTGGGTAAACTTTCAAGAATCCATATACAGGAACTACAATGTATTGATGGAATAGATAATCTAATCAAAGTAATTTTATCGTTTTCAAAATCAACCAGTTTTTCTCTAATTTTTTTTTGGTCAAGGAAATCAAATCTATTATTTTTTTTATTAGGAATCATACCTGGATGAGCATTCATTTCATAAAACTTATTAAGTTTATGATCCTGCAAAATTTTATAAATTTCTTTGCACCCAGAACAACAAAAAAGTTTTTTTTTAAATTTTTTTTCTGATTTAATAAAATTCCCCCCACAATGAAAACAGGTTTTTTTTTTCATTAACGCGTATTTTAAAAAAATATTAAATTAATAGGAACTCCTTTTAAAAAACTGAAATACCCCCGGAATTTCTTTTCTAAGAATCTTTTATAGGAATCTTTAACAGATTTTGGATAATTAGAAAAAAAAACAAATCTCATTTTGGATAATTGAGTACAATATTTTACTTTAATTTGTTTTCCATTAACTTTTGGATGAGGATTATTTTCAAAAATAGGTAAAAACAAATCATTTAAAACTTTTGTTTTTATCTTTCTTTTACAATTTTCAGAAATTCTCATTAATTCTTCCATTATTTTTAATATATCCTTCCTTTTTTTAGATAAAGCTGAAAAAAAAAAGATAGGAATATCCTCAAAATAGGAGATTTTTTCTTTAATTTTTTTTTCATAATTTTTTTTTTCTTTTTTTTCAATCAAATCCCATTTATTAACAACAACAATAAATCCTTTTCCGTTCTTTTTAAGAATTCTAAGAATATTCATATCTTGTTTTTCCCATCCACTAACAGCATCAATTACCAATAAACAAACAGTGGATCGTTCTATCGCTCTTATCGTTCTAAGAATAGAATAAAATTCTAAATCTTCGTTTATTTTTGAATTTTTTCTAATTCCTGCCGTATCAATTAAAACACATTCAATTCCAAATTGATTATAAAATGTATCAATACTATTTCTTGTAGTTCCAGAAATATTCGTAACTATATTTCGTTCTTCCCCTAAAAAAGTGTTAATAATTGTAGATTTTCCTACATTTGGACGACCAACTATAGCAAATTTTTTTAAATATTTTGGAAAAAATTCTCTTTTAGAAATTTTTGAAAATATTTTTGTTAGCTGATCGAGAAGATCTCCTGTTCCACATCCGTTTGATGATGATATACAAAAATAATTACTGAATCCTAATTTATGAAATTCAAGTGAATGGGAAATATATTTTTTATAATCTACTTTATTGATTATTAAAAAAACTTGTTTTTTAGATTTTCTAAGTAATTTAGCTATTTCTAAATCTAGATTTGTTAGTCCATCCATAATATCTACAACAAATAAAATTATATCTGCCTCTTCAATCGCCAGATCCACTTGTTTTTTTATTTTTTTTTCTATAATTTCTTTTCTAAGAGAATATCCTCCTGTATCCACAAGTATAAAGCTTATACCGTTCCATTCAGAAAATCCATAATCTCTATCTCTTGTTACACCACTTTTTTCATTTACAATAGATTTATTATGGCCAATTATTCTATTGAATAAACTTGATTTTCCTACATTTGGACGACCAACTATAACTGCAATAAAATTCATTTTTAAGATATTAGTTTAGTTTTAATATATGCCATATAAAAAAATTTCTTTTGATTTACTATCTCCAATGGATTGAAGGTAATTTTGCATAATCCCTTGGTTGTAATATCATTGTTATACCATGTTGGATCTAAAAATGAATTGGAAGGTCAGAGAGGCATTTTTTCTAACATTTGATGTTTTTATAATGGTGGCATACGAATGCTTACAGATGTTACTATGATATTTTACCATATAATGAGATTGCTTTAGGTTTATGGTTAGAATAGTAACTGAATGCTAAAATTGATTATACAACGTAAAGTGGTAAAAGAGTATAAGAAGTACCTAAACATCTTTTCAAAAAACATCCATACCCGTACAATCATCATAAATGGATTATATAAATTTTTATAAAACTTTTTATGTTCAATGCTGTTTTAGTTGTTTCTGTAGATATTGATTTGAAAGAAACAGAAAAAATGATAGACTATTATTTTTCAGCTATACCACAATTACCGTTGTTGTTCCAACGATAGTATTTGCTTAACGAATAAACAAAGACACTCAAGTTATTGAGATAATACATAAATTGCTTTATAGTTCTCGTTTAAAAAATGTTGTTTAAAAAAAATTAGCTGCTAATGCAGCTTCAGTCAATGGAAGATTATGGGTAAACTGTTAGATGTTCTGGCTATTAGATGAAGAAATAGAACGTTTTAAAAATGAAGTAATTAGCATAAGAGAACTAGAAAAAGTAGTTAACTACAGAAAGAAATTCTTCCATTAGGTGAAAGTCTATATAAAAATGCAGAAAGAATAAATACTTATTTACAAGAATATAAACAAATAAAAGTAGAAGACGTAAAAATAGTTGATAATAAATATTTTAATAAGTCTCAACGTCTTCATCTTAAAATTTTAGGTACTAAATAATTTATTATGTTAAATATTTTTAAACCAAAATTCTAAGAAGTAAAACAATTCTCATAATGGATTCAAAATTTCACTATAGTTTATGTTAATTTACTGTTTGATTTATTTTCCTACGTTAATAAATCTGTCAATGCTTCGATCTGGGACCAAAAATAGGACTAAAGATTGATCAAAATCTTGAATTTCTTGTAACTAAATTTTACGCATCATTTGATGAAATGTCCATTTCTTCGTTAACTAGGTATGAGTATAATGAGAGATGTACTATTTAATCCTATTAATACTAAGAAAAGATAATTGGACAAAAAATTGTATATTTAAAAATAAATGAAAAAAATCCCCATACTATAGCAAAACGTGTTCAGATAGTGGCATCCTTTTATTCAAAGTTTGAATAATATTAAAATTAAAGATTTCGTTATCGTTCCTATATTGAACCTAATGTAGCTTATTTAATAGGAGATCTTGATATAGAAAAGGCTAAAAAAATAAGTGAAAAGTATTTCATTAAATATTTCTCATACTTTTTATCAAAAGTAGGATACGCCTCCATTGCTTTATATTCCTACAATTGGACTTGTATAAACAATCAACCATTTTGGTAAAGTATTTTTTCTTCAGCTGTTCTAGCTAACAGTATTTTAGTAGCTGGACTCTAACAAACATATTAGTTCATTTGATGTTTACACCCCAAGTAAGGTCAGAAGTAACTGCTTAAGCAGTAAAGTAAATTATTAAAGAATTTAATAAAATTACCGTTACTTCTGAAGAACTTCAAAACTATAAAAAAGAAAAAATTGTTCTTCTAGGTTTATAAGAGCTAAATAGATGAGCCCCCTTTTGGATTACATAAAAATTATTTAAAATAACTTCAATAAGTGTATAAGAATGCTAAATACATTCCTACTGTTGGAGATGTTAATAAAATTCTTCAATAAGTTGGACAACTAGGTTATCCAATATTTTTATTGGATGAATTACTCTATTTCTATATGATTAAAGATAATTTAGAAAAACTTGTTATTTTTTACTTACAAGAGATTCTGGATCCTGAAATTCAGGTAAATATTTATGATTTAGGTCTTGTTTATGATATTCAAGTAAGTCAAAATCTTGAAGTAAAAATTTTGATAACTCTTACTACATATAATTGTCCTATGATTGAAACTTTACCTCTTGAAATTGAAAAAAAAATTAAAACTATTGAAAAAATTAGATCAGTAAAACTGGATCTTACCTTTGATCCAAAATGGAGTATGGAAATGATTAGTGAAAATGCTAGAGTAGCATTGGGAGTATTATTCTGATCCATTTTAACAAAATCATATAAAAAATTATCTATGCAAAAGTTCTTTAATTTTTTTTTATCTCCAAAGCTAATGGCTTCTATTTTTATTGTATTCGCAGTTTACATGGCATGGGGAACTTTTATAGAAAAAGTTTACTACCCAGAAACTGCGAGAGCTTTGATTTATGAATCCAGTTGTTTAGAATTTTTAATGATTTTATTAATTTTTTGTTTTATAGGTAACATAAAAAAGTATTGTTTATGGAAAAAAGAAAAATTGCCTTTGCTTGTTTTTCATTCAGCTTTTATCCTAATTTTCATTGGAGGATCTATTTCTAGATATATTGGATTCGAAGGAGTTTTTACTATCCAAAAAGGATTTATATCCAGAAATATTATTTCAAATAAAACTTATATAAAATTGTGTATCTTTCAAGGTAAGAAAATTAGAATTTTTCAATACCCCTACATTTTAGCTCCTTTGCATAAAAAATATTTTGTTCAATTTTTTTTTAAAGGGGAAATTTTTAGACTGAGATTAATTAATTATATCCCTAACGCTAAAGCAGTTTTTTTTGAAAATCCAAAAGGATCTAAAATTTTGAAAATTTTAGAAATAAAAAAAGGGAAAGAAATAGAGCGTTTTATTCGAGCAGGTCAAATAAAAAGATTGAATAATCTCACTCAAATAAGTTTTGAGAAATCTTTTAAAGGAGCACTCGAAATTTTCGAACATAGTGGAAAATTATTTATTTTTGTAAAAAATAATATTAGATATACCCAAAAATACATTACACAAAAAATGCTATATGAATTGCAGATGAATGCTTTATATAATTTCTATAAATTGAATATAGTAATTTCTGAAAATGTTCGAAAAGGGATCCTTAAATATGAAACAATTAGAAAAAATGAAAATATTCCTGATTTACTAAAAGTGGAAATATCTACTAAAGGCCATTCAAAAATTATAGAATTTTTAGGAGGAAGAGGTAAAACAAAAATGGGAGGAAGAACATACTTTAATGGTGAAAAAATATCTATTGGATATGGGTGTATAATTTTTAAACTCCCTTTTGGTATAAAATTAAGAACCTTTGAATTAGAAAAATATCCTGGGTCAAAAAGTCCCTCTTCTTTTTCTAGTAAAATTAGAATTTTTGATAAAGATAGAAAAGAAGACCACAAAATATTTATGAATAATGTATTGGATTATCGAAAATATCGTTTTTTTCAATCAACTTATAATCTTTATAAAAAAAGGGTTGTTCTATCAGTAAATAATGATATTTGGGGTAGAAGAATTTCTTATTTTAGTTATTTTTTACTTGTATTTGGTATGTTTATTTCCCTATTTTATAGGGTATCTCGTTTTAGAAAATTTAGTAATAGTTTATATAAATGAGAGTTCTATTTATTGCACCATTTTTTTATATTTTTTTTTCTCAAAATCTATTCAGTGTTGAGCTTAACAAAGCTCCTTCTGAAAAAGATCATTCTGAAAAATTTGGTTTTTTGTTAGTTCAAGACTTTAAGGGTAGAATGAAACCCATTAATACTATGGCTTTAGAGTTATTAAGGAAAATATATAAAAAAGACCGTATAGGTCATATTGACGCTAATATATGGATGATCTCTCTAAATAAAGAGGGATGTTTGAATTATATTCCACTTGAAAAGATAGTATGGGCCAAAGCTCCCTTTATTAAAAATCTAAAAACTAGAAAAATAGTAAAAAGAGAGTATGTTTCTTTGTTAGATCTTTATTCTCTTAATACTAATACATTAAATGTTGAATTTATTTTTAGTAAAGCATTCGAAAAAGCATTTTTAAAATCTCCATATCAGAGATCTGATCTGGAGCAGAAAATTCTTTATTTTACTGAAAGAATGAATATCGTATCTATGATTTTTCATGGTGAATATTTTAGAATTCTCCCCATTATAAATGATACCAATTATACTTGGACTTCTTGGGTAAGCTCCAATTTTAGGAAAAAATTTAAACTATTAAATAGTTATTTAATGTCTGTTTTTTATGCACAAAAAAATAATTATTGGTCTTTAGCTGATAAATTCCTTAATGAGCTTCATCTTTATCAAAGAATATATGGAAAAAAAGTTTTTATTTCAGATCTAAAAATTAGAGCGGAAATACTTTATAATCGATTGAATATATTCTATAGAATAATTTATTTTTATTTTATTTTAGGAGTAGGATTACTTTTTCTAGCTTTTACTAAAATTTTTTTTCCATTTAGGGGCCTTTATGTCTTAAGTATTTATTTTTCTTGGTTTTTGTTTACAATTTTTATTTATCATACATTTGGATTGATTTTGCGATGGTATATTTCTGGGCATGCACCTTGGAGTAATTCCTATGAATCCGCTGTTTCTATTTCCTGTTCTATGTTCCTTTCAGTTTTTTTTTTCTATAGAAATGGTAACATATTTATTACTTCTGTAACCAGCCTTTTTGCTGCTGTATTTTTAATGATTGCACAGGGAAATTTAATGAATCCTGAGTTGACTTATTTAGTCCCAGTTCTTAAGTCATTTTGGCTAGTAATTCACGTTGCTGTGATAATCTCAAGTTATGGTTTTTTGAGTACTGGAGCTTTTTTAGGAGGAATTGTTTTAATCTTTTTTATTTTTAAAGGTATAGTAGGAGATTTTTATAGTAAAAAAATAGAAAAACAGATCCAAGAATTGACTCTGATAAACGAAATGGCACTCACACTAGGTATTTTTTTTCTAACAGTAGGAACCTTTCTTGGGGGAGTATGGGCAAATGAAAGTTGGGGAAATTATTGGAGTTGGGATCCAAAAGAAACTTGGTCTATTATTAGTATAATAGTTTATTCTTTTGTATTGCATATGCGTCTTATTCCAGAAATAACAGGAGTTTTTTACTTTAATCTTGCTTCATTATTATCAATAAGTTCTATTATAATGACATATTTTGGAGTCAACTACTATCTTTCTGGAATGCACTCTTATGCTAAAGGATATCCCATTCAAGTAACTTCATGGATTTATTATGCAATTTTTTTTATTTTTATAATTGCTATTTCTGCTTATTTTCAAAAAATAAAGTAACTTTTTAATCTTATTGATTTTATAAATTATTAAACATGTTTTTTTTAATTGATATAAATTTCTCCCCGTATTTTAGATAAAAACCAAATCTTCCATGATTGAGTATAACTTCTTTACCTTCAAAAAATCCTAATTTCTTAGGAAATTCAAAAAGTTTTAATGCCTCTTCTAAATAAATTTTATCGATGTATTGATGTTTAGGTAAAGAAACGAATTTTGGTTTTTCTTTATCTTCATAAAGTCCTATTTGAATTACGGGTCCAAATCTCCCAATTTTTGCTAAAACTTTTTTTCCTGAATTGGGATCAATTCCAAGAAATCTTGGCTTGGTAAAATATTCATAATCATAATTTTTTTTTATTTTAGAATGAAAATCTACATAAAAATTTTTAATAACGTTTATCCAAACGGCTTTTCCTATAGCAATATCGTCAAAACCTGCTTCCATCTTAGCTGTGAATTGGTAATCAAGTATTTTCTGAAAGTTTTTAATTAAAAACTTATTAACAATTACTCCGATATATGTTGGTAAAAATTTTACTTTTTCCGATCCACTAATTTCTTTCTTTTTAGATACGGATATTTTCCTATTTTTTAGTTCAATTTTTTTTAAAAAAATTTCCACCCCATTAAAATTCTTTATTTCGACATATCCTCTTTTTTGAATAGTTTTAATAATTGTAACATAGGTGGATGGTCTTCCTATTCCAAATTCTTCTAGAGTTTTAACTAAAGAAGCTTCTCCATATCGTGTAGGATGTCTGGTAATTTTTTGAGTAGCTGTAATTTTTATATTTTTAAGTTCTTCACCTAATTTTGGCAAACTAATTTCCTTTTTTTCTGATTTTTCCTGGTTTTTTTCGTAAATTTTCAAAAATCCATCGAAAATGATCACATTTACTTTAGATAAAAAATTATACTGGGTAAAAGTCCTAATTAGTATATTTGTTTTTTCCATAATAGCATTAGTCATTTGTCCAGCTAAAGTTCTTTTCCAGATTAACTTATAAAGTTTTTGGCCAATTTTATTTGGGGGACATATTATCTTAAAGTTAGTGGGACGGATAGCTTCATGAAAAGCTTGAGCTAATTTTTTATTAGTTGCATATCTTCTTGGTAAAGAATATTCCTTTCCAAACATTGAGATAATCTGTTTTTGTGCTTCAAAAATAGCTTCTTCTGATAAATTTAAACCATCTGTCCGTGTATAGGTTATATATCCTTCTTCATAAAGTTTCTGAGCCAAATACATTGTTTTAGCTCCGGAATATCCTAATTTTAATGCTGCTTCTTGCTGCATACTTGACGTAGTAAAAGGAATAGGGGGGGGGGTTTCCCTTTTCTTTCTTCCAATATGGGATACCACAAAATGATGTTCCATGCATTTTTTTAAGAAATCCTTTACTTCTTTTTCTTTTTCAAAAGTTTTTTCTAGCTTTGCTTTAAAAGTATTCTTTTTTTTGTAAGAAAAAATTCCGTTAACTATATAAAAAGTAGTTGGTAAAAATTTTTCTATTTCTTGTTCTCTTTCAGTAATTAAACGAACAACTACGGATTGAACTCGTCCAGCTGATAGATTTCTTTTAATTTTACGCCAAAGTATAGTAGATAATTCGAATCCTACAATTCGATCCAATATTCTTCTGGCTTTTTGAGCATTAACTAAATCATAATTAATTGATCGTGTATTTTCAATAGCGTGAAGTACTGCCTTTTTAGTTATTTCATTAAAATAAATTCGTTTAAATTTTACTTCAGAAATTTTTAATTTTTTATATAATTCCTTATAGATATGCCATGAAATAGCTTCTCCTTCTCTATCTCCATCAGTAGCTAACCAAATGGTTTCTGATTTTCTTGCTAGAGTTTGTATTTTTTCCCATTTATTTTTTTTTTCTGGTATTACAACATAATCCGTTTGGAAATTATTTTTTATATTAATTCCCATTTTATTCTCCGGAAGGTCATAAATATGACCTAAACTATAAACTACAAAAAAATCTTTTCCTAAATAACTTTGAATAGTTTTCGCTTTAGCTGGAGATTCAACAATAACTAAATTTTTTATCATGCTAAAAAAGCCTTTTTATATTAAATGATCTATTTTTATCTGTTTCTGTTAACAATATAATTAATAGTCATTTTTAGAGATTTTTTTGCCTTATTTTCAGGGTATTTATCGAGTATAGAAAAAGCTTTTTTACAAAATTTTATCATTTTTTCTGTAGCATAATCTATTCCCCCAGAATATTTAACATAATGAATAAGTTCTTTAACTCTTTTTTCGTCTTTGTTATAATTTTTAATGGTATTTATAATCCATTTACGTCTATTTAAAGACGATTTTTCAAAAACGTGTATCAATGGTAAAGTCATTTTACCAACCTTTATGTCAATTCCTCTAGGTTTTCCTAGTAAATTATTATATTGACATTCATAATCAAATAAATCATCTCTAATTTGAAATGCCATTCCAATATATTTTCCAAATTCTCTCATTTTAAATACAGAATTTTCATCAGCATTGGTTGATATAGCTCCAACTTCGCAACAAACTGAAATCATACTAGCTGTTTTATAATAAATAATTTCCTCGTAAAGTTTCTCGCTAATATCTAGCATTCTAGATTTTTCTATTTGCAGTAATTCCCCTTTGCTTATTTGACATATAACCCTATTAAAAATCTTCAATAAATCATAATAGTTATTTTCAGTAATTAAAAATAAGCTTTTTGAAAATAAATAATCTCCCACTAAAACTGCAATTTTGTTCTTCCAAAGTAAATGAACAGAAAAATCTCCACGTCGAAGACGACTCTCATCCACTAAATCATCATGAATAAGCATTGCTGTATGAATAATCTCGTAAAATAAAGCAATGTGATGAGTTTTTTCAACTACATTACCAAGCATTTTAGCTGTTAAAAAAATTAGCATTGGACGGATTTTTTTTCCTTTATTTCTAAAAACATATTTGTTTATTTTATCTAAAAGAGGAACTTGGGTTTTGTGTAAAAACTTATATAGTTTTTTCTCCAAAATTTGCATTTCTTCAATTATTGGAGTTTGAATTTTTTCTAAAAAATTTTTTTTATTCACAAGTTTATAATTTTTCTTCATAAGTTTTTTTTTTCAAAAAGTAAATTTAATTTTAAATTTTAAAAATTGCTTTTTTTTTCTAAAAAATTAAATTAGTTGAAACTAAACTAAACAAAGCTGAAAATTCTTTTGAATTTAGGATTATTTATCTAATTAAATAATTTTACAACAAAGGAGAGTTTGATCCTGGCTCAGGATGAACGCTAGCGGCGAGCTTAACACATGCAAGTCTAGGGGTTTACGAAAACGTAAATACCGGCGTACTGGTGAGTAACGCGTACGTAATCTGCCTATTGCAGGAGGATAGCCTGAGGAAACTTATATTAATACTCCATAATATGTTTATATTGCATGAAATAAACATCAAAGTATTGTCGGCAATAGAGGAGCGTGCGTCCGATTTATGCTAGTTGGTAGGATAACAGCCTACCAAGGCTACGATTCGGTAGGGGCCTTGAGAGGGGAACCCCCCACACTGGCACTGAGACACAGGCCAGACTCCTACGGGAGGCAGCAGTGAGGAATATTGGTCAATGGAGGAAACTCTGAACCAGCTACGCCGCGTGTAGGAAGAAGGCCTTATAGGTCGTAAACTACTTTTGTAGTGGAATAAAGGATTCTACATTGAGAATTTTGAATGTACTCTACGAATAAGTATCGGCTAACTCCGTGCCAGCAGCCGCGGTAATACGGAGGATACGAGCGTTATCCGGATTTATTGGGTTTAAAGGGTGCGTAGGCTGTTCATAAAGTCAGTAGTGAAATCTTGCAGCTTAACTGTTAAAATTGCTATTGATACTGATGGACTGGAATTATATCGGAGTAGCTGGAATATGTGGTGTAGCGGTGAAATGCATAGATATCACATAGAACATCAATCGCGAAGGCAAGCTACTAGGTCTATATTGACGCTGAGTGCACGAAAGCGTGGGTAGCAAACAGGATTAGATACCCTGGTAGTCCACGCTGTAAACGATGATCACTAACTATTGGATCTTTAGTGTATTCAGTGGTAAAGCGAAAGTGTTAAGTGATCCACCTGGGAAGTACGATCGCAAGATTGAAACTCAAAGGAATTGACGGGGGCTCGCACAAGCGGTGGAGTATGTGGTTTAATTCGATGGTACGCGAGGAACCTTACCAAAACTTAAATGCGTTACGAAATAAACTAGAAATAGTTTGCTTTCTTTTTTCTTTAGGACGAAAGGACGGAACGCAAGGTGTTGCATGGTTGTCGACAGCTCGTGCTGTGAAGTGTTAGGTTAAGTCCTTTAACGAGCGCAACCCCTGTCGTTAGTTACTATCAGGTTAATGCTGGGGACTCTAACGAGACTGCCGACGTAAGTCGAGAGGAAGGTGGGGATTACGTCAAATCATTACGACTCTTATGTCTTGGGCTACACACGTACTACAATGATCGGTACAATGGGCTGCCACTGAGTGATCAGGAGCTAATCTCTAAAAGCCGATCTCAGTTCGGATTGGAGTCTGCAACTCGACTCTATGAAGTTGGAATCGCTAGTAATCGCGTATCAGCATGACGCGGTGAATATGTTCTCGAGCCTTGTACACACCGCCCGTCAAGCCCCGGAAATCGGTGGTACTTGAAGTCGGTATCCCTTAGCAAAAGGAGCTGCCTAGGGTAAAATCGGTAACTGGGGCTAAGTCGTAACAAGGTAGCCGTACTGGAAAGTGTGGCTGGAATATCTCTTTATTGGAGAAAATTTTCCTAATCAAAGGAATTTTCAGTTCTTTGTTTAATTTTCCTGAGTCTCGTAGCTCAGACGGTTAGAGCACTATACTGATAATGTAGCGGTCCGCGGTTCAAATCCGCGCGAGACTACGTTATATAGAGGGGAATTAGCTCAGACGGTTAGAGTGCCTGTTTTGCAATCAGGAGGCCATCGGTTCGATTCCGATATTCTCCACGATTTTTTAAAGTTTAGGTTAAATAGAAGTTAATCATCACTTTATTTTTGAAGTGATTTTTGAAGAAACGAAAAGGGCACATGGTGAATGCCTTGGCTCTGAGAGGTGAGGAAGGACGTTATAAACTACGATAAGCTGCGGTTCAGAGATACGCAGATTTCCGAATTGGGAAACCTCCCATTTAGTTAGATGGGATTATTGTTAGGCGAACCCGGGGAACTGAAACATCTAAGTACCCGGAGGAAAATAAAACGAAAGTGATTCCATAAGTAGTGGCGAGCGAACTTGGAACAGCCCAAACCATTGCGGTTTTTGCCGTTTTGGGGTTATAGGACTGCGAATATGGATTCTGGGGTATAGTAGAATGATTTGGAAAGATCAATCATAGAAGGTGATAATCCTGTATACGAAATACAATCATTACCTAGCAGAATCCTGAGTAAGGCGGAACACGTTGAATTCTGTCTGAATTTACCGGTACCATCTGGTAAGGCTAAATACTACTCAGAGACCGATAGTGAACAAGTACCGTGAGGGAATGGTGAAAAGTTCTTCGAAAAGAAGGGTGAAAGAGATCCTGAAACCATGTGCCTACAAGCAGTCGAAGCCTTATTTTTAAGGTGACGTCGTGCCTTTTGCATAATGAGCCTACGAGTTAATCTTATTGGCAAGGTTAAATAGTTTAGCTATGAAGCCGAAGCGAAAGCGAGTCTTAATAGGGCGTTAAGTCTATAAGATTAGACGCGAAACCGAGTGATCTACCTATGGAAAGATTGAAGCTATGGTAACACACAGTGGAGGATCGAACTGGTTAACGTTGAAAAGTTTTCGGATGATCTGTGGGTAGGGGTGAAAGGCCAATCAAACTCGGAGATAGCTCGTACTCCCCGAAATGCATTTAGGTGCAGCGTTGTGTTAAAGTATTGCAGAGGTAGAGCTACTGATTGGATGAAGGGAGGTCAAACTCTACTGATTCCTGACAAACTCCGAATGCTGCGATATGTTTCTCGGCAGTGAGGGTATGGGTGCTAAGGTCCATGTCCGAAAGGGGAACAACCCAGACCAACAGCTAAGGCCCCTAAGTATATGCTAAGTTGAATAAACGAGGTCTGACCACTTAGACAGCTAGGATGTTAGCTTGGAAGCAGCTATTCATTTAAAGAGTGCGTAAAAGCTCACTAGCCAAGTGATTGGGCGCGGATAATAATCGGGCATTAAGTATATCGCCGAAGCTTTGGGATTTTTAAAAATCGGTAGGGGAGCATTGTAATAACGTAGAAGTTACTTTGTGAAAAGTGGTGGAGTTCTTACAAGAGAAAATGTAGGCATGAGTAACGATAATGCGGGAGAGAAAACCGCACACTGAAAGATTAAGGCTTCCTAAGCTATGTTAATCAACTTAGGGTTAGTCGGTCCTAAGAGGAATCCTAAAGGATAAATCGATGGATATGCGGTTAATATTCCGCAACTCGCTTTTATTGCTAGGGGGGGAAGAAGTACGGATACTGCCGCGTGCTAATGGAAATGCACGTTGAAGTGTTTTTAGGTAGGGGATATATAGGAAAATCCGTATATCTCGCTGAAACACTATAGAACCGCGCTATTTAATTTAGCGGATAGTGCGGATAATTGACTTCCAAGAAAATCCTCTAAGCTTCAGATAAAAGCGATCCGTACCAAAACCGACACAGGTTATCCTGGATAGAATCTTAAAGTGCTCGAGTGATTTGCGGCTAAGGAACTAGGCAAAATGGACCTGTAACTTAGGGATAAAGGTCACCCTCTCTAAGTTAGAGAGGGTCGCAGAAAATGGATCCAGACGACTGTTTATCAAAAACACAGGACTCTGCTCAAATCGAAAGATGATGTATAGGGTCTGACACCTGCCCAGTGCTGGAAGGTTAAGGAAGAATGTTAGCTTAGCTAAGCGTTTGACTGAAGCCCCAGTAAACGGCGGCCGTAACTATAACGGTCCTAAGGTAGCGAAATTCCTTGTCGGGTAAGTTCCGACCTGCACGAATGGTGTAACGATCTGGATACTGTCTCAGCTGCGAGCTTGGTGAAATTGTAGTACCGGTGAAGATGCCGGTTACTCGCAATGGGACGAAAAGACCCCGGAACCTTGACTATAGCTTCGTATTGACTTTGGGTAAACAATGTGTAGGATAGGTGGGAGACTTTGAAATATCTTCGTTAGGGGATGTGGAGTCAGCCTTGAAATACCACCCTTTGTTTATTTGAAGCCTAACTCGGAAGAGAACAGTGCGTGGTAGGTAGTTTGACTGGGGTGGTCACCTCCTAAAAAGTAACGGAGGTTTCCAAAAGGTACCCTCAACACGGATGGTAATCGTGGATATAGAGTGCAATAGCTAAGGGTGCTTGACTGTGAGACTTACAAGTCGACCAGATACGAAAGTAGGGTATAGTGATCCGGTGGTTTCTGTATGGGAAGGCCATCGCTCAAAGGGTAAAAGGTACTCCGGGGATAACAGGCTGGTCTCCCCCAAGAGCCCATATCGACGGGGAGGTTCGGCACCTCGATGTCGGCTCGTCACATCCTGGGGCTGAAGAAGGTCCCAAGGGTTGGGCTGTTCGCCCATTAAAGTGGCACGCGAGCTGGGTTCAGAACGTCGCAAGACAGTTCGGTCTCTATCTATTGCGAGCGTTAGAAACTTGAGTGGAGCTAACTCTAGTACGAGAGGACCGAGTTGGATAAACCTCTGGTGTATCAGTTGTATTACCAAGTGCATAGCTGAGTAGCTATGTTTGTTAGAGATAAGCACTGAAAGCATATAAGTGCGAAGCTTACCACAAGATAAGGTTTCTTTTTTAGAAGGGTCGTTGAAGATGACAACGTAGATAGGCTGTAGGTGTAAAAACAGTAATGTAATAGCCGAGCAGTACTAATTACCCGTAAGTTTCTTTAATATTATAATATTTAACCTTATTTTTTTAACAGGAAGCTGAGGTATTTTTTTAGAGTGGTAAAAGCAACAGGGCTCACCTCTTCCCATTCCGAACAGAGAAGTTAAGCCTGTTTACGCCAATGGTACTAAGTCTTCTTGGTAGAGTAGGAAACTGCTCATAAATCCTCAGCTCTCCTATTTTTCAAAACCTCAATTATCTCTCTAAACTTGTAGTGTTTAGCATTAATTAGAATTAAATAATGAAAAAGCATATCAGCCGCTTCATTTAAAAAAAAACGTTCCTTCTCATCTTTAGCCTCTATGATAAGCTCTATCGATTCTTCTCCAAATTTTTGGACTATTCTATTGAACCCTTCATTGAATAATTGAGATATGTATGAATTTTCATTCGTTTTTCTTTTCTGAATTACTTGTTCAAGTTTAATCAAAAATCCATTTTTATCGTATTTGTTTTCTTCTTTCCAACAAGTATCAGTTTTCTGATGACATATAAACCCTAAAGGAGTTACTTTGATTAACAAAGTATCAAAATCGCAGTCAATAAGAATTTTCTCTATTAATAAATAATTTCCGCTATTTTCCCCTTTTGTCCAAAATCTATTTTTAGATCTACTGTAAAAAGTAACTTTTTTTTCAACTATAGATCTTCTATAAGCCTCTTCGTTCATATATCCTAACATCAATACCTTTCCAGTGAAATTATCTTGAATAATAACTGGTAAAAGGCCTTTATTAAATCCTAACATGGATACCATGTATTTTGAGGTATTTTTTTAATTCTAGAATTTCTATTTCTTTAAAATGGAAAACACTAGCTGCTAATGCAGCATCCGCTTTTCCTAAATCTAAAACTTCCAAAAAATGCTTATTTTTTCCAGCTCCTCCTGATGAAATTATGGGAACAGGAAGTTTTTCAGATAGTTTTTGTGTAATTTCTAAATCAAATCCTTCTTTTGTTCCATCATTTTTCATAGATGTTATCAAAATTTCTCCAGCGCCTCTTCTTACAGCTTCTTTTGCCCAATCTAAAACATTTCTTTCTGTTTTCACTCTACCCCCGTTCAAAAAAACTTTCCATTCTTTGTCATATTTAGTATATTTAGTATCTATAGCTAAAACAATACTTTGTGTACCAAATCTGATAGAAAGTTCTTCAATAAGTTCTGGATTCAAAAAAGCAGATGTATTTATAGCAACTTTATCTGCACCAGAAGATAGTAGATCTTCTACATTCTTTATTTTATAAAGACCACCTCCTACAGTAAAAGGTATATTAATTACATTGGATATCTCTTTTACTAGAGAGAGAAGTATATCTCGTTTTTCATTGGTAGCGCTTATATCTAGAAGAACTAATTCGTCAGCACCATTTTCAGAATAATTAGCTGCCAGAGAAACAGGATCTCCAACTTCTCGAAGATTCTCGAAACGGATCCCCTTTATAGTTTTTCCATCTTGTACATCCAAACAAGGAATAATTCTTTTAGCTAACATTTTAACAATTTTTTTCTATCCAAGAATAAACTGATTTTAAAAAATCCTTTCTTTCAAAGAAAATTTTACCAATAATCGCACCTTTACAACCTATTCTCTGTAAATCATCCAGATCTTTCAAACTTTTTATTCCTCCACTAGCAATAAGCTCCAGATGGGGAAAATCTTCAATTATTTTCTTATAAAGATCTATAGAAGGACCAGATAATAGCCCGTCTTTATCAATATCAGTACAAAATATCTTCCTTAATCCAAGGGAAATTTTTTTTTTAAAAAAAAAATGCAAATGTATATGGCTAATTTTCTTCCATCCTTGAAAAGCTATTCTCTCATTTTTTACATCTGCTCCTAAAAGAATTTTTTTTGAACCAAAACATTGCACCCATTCTTGAAAAACTTTATCGTTTTTCACTGCCATACTCCCAATGTTAGCCATATGTGCCCCACTATCAAAAACAATTCTAATATCCTCATTACTTTGAATTCCGCCTCCAAAATCTATCATTAGATTCTTACATTGAAAAGCTATATTTTCTAATACTTTACAATGGAGAACTTTTCTTTTTAAAGCTCCTTCAAGATCCACTAAATGGAGTCTTTTTAATCCATTATCTTCGAAAATTTTCGCCATTTCAACTGGATCTACAGGATAAATTTTTTTATTTTCGTAATTACCCTGCGTTAAACGCAGGCATTTTCCTCCGAAAAGATCTATAGCTGGGATAATATCCATTTATAAAAATTTAATAAAGTTTTCTAAAATTTTATGTCCAAAAATCCCAGATTTTTCTGGATGAAATTGCACAGCATGAAAATTATTTTTTTGTAAAGCAGAACTGTATGTATATATGTAGTCTGTTTTAGCTCTAGTGTACTCGCATATTGGTGCAAAGTAAGAATGTACAAAATATTGGTAGCTTTCTTCTGGAATTCCCTTAAATAATAATCCTTCAAGTTGATAAATAGTATTCCATCCAATTTTAGGAATTTTCATATTTATGTTCTTAAATTTTTTTATTTCCAGATCGAATATGCCTAAGCAATCTGTGTTATTTTCTTCTGAATGAAAACAAAGCAATTGCAACCCAAGACAAATTCCTAAAAAAGGCTGTTTTAATTTTGGAATTAATAAATCTAGACTTTTTTTCCTTAAGTATCTCATCGTTAATTTGGCTTCTCCTACCCCAGGAAAAATAATTCTATCGGAAGATAGAATTTCCTCAAAATTATCCGTTAACTTAGCATTTACCCCAATTCTGCTTAGTGCAGAAAATATTGATTGTACATTACCTGAAGGGGATTTAATGATGATAGTTTTCATATGATATTTTTTGTGGTAGGCAATTTATATAGCTGAACGTCTCGAAAAACGGCCATTTTTACGGATATAGCAAAAGCTTTGAAAATTGCCTCTATTTGATGATGTTCATTTTCCCCTTTAGCTTGTATATGCAAGTTGCATTTAGCAGATTCTGAAAATGATTTAAAAAAATGAGAGACCATTTCGGTTGGCATATCCCCAATTTTTTCTCTTTTGAATTCTACCTTCCATACCAGGTTATTTCGACCCCCAAAATCTAAAGCAACTTTAGCTAATCCCTCATCCATTGGTAAACAAAATCCATATCTAGCTAATCCTAGCTTGTTACCCAAAGCTTTACAAAAGGCTTCTCCTAATGCTATAGAGATGTCTTCTATCGTATGATGATGTTCAATAACATGAAGATCACCCTGGACTTGAAGACTAAGATCTATAGAAGCATGTTTAGCGAATTGTTCAAGCATATGATTTAAAAAACCAATTCCTGTGCAAATATTATATTTTCCAGTTCCATCAATCTGGAGAATTATTTTAATGTCCGTTTCTTTACTTTTTCTATAATGTAGAATTTTTCTACTTCCAAATTTTAAAAACTCGTAAATTTTTTCCCAATATTTTGTTTCTAAGGCGAGAAACTTTTGAAGTTTTTCAGCTGAAAAAGCCGTTTCATTCTTTCTCCCTTTTTTTAGCCAAATAGCTTTACACTTTAGGTTTTTAGCTAATAAAACATCTGTTATCCTATCTACAATTACGAATGATCCAGAAATATCATAGCTTTCTAACATTCCTACCCCAGGTTTTCTTGTACTAAAGTTTCTATCAATAGAAACAGCAGAAAAATAAACACCCTCGTTCTCAAAAGTTTTAATTATTTTTCTATGAGCTTTAAAAAATTTTTCTCCTGCTTGATTAGTTACCAGAACTATTTCATAGTTGAAATCTCTAGAAATCCTAGACATAAAAGAAAGAGCTTTAGGATAAAAAATAACCTTTTCTTTAGGAGGGATTTTTTCAACTAGGGTATCGAGAAATAATACTTTATTCATCGATATTGATATTTTTTAAAGTTTTTATAAGAAAATAATTTTCTTCATAAGTACCTACTGTAATTCTAAGACAATTCTTGCATAATTTAATTTTTGAACGATCTCTTACAATAATATTTTTTTCAATCAAACATTGATAAATTTTTTGGACTACAGAAACTTGCGTTAGCAAGAAGTTACCTGAGCTAAGAAAGACCTTTTCTATAAGGCTAATTTTCTTTAACTCTTTGGAGATTCTTTCTCGTTCTTTAATAATCGTTTTAAGTCTTTTTTCAAAGAACGTTTTTTGTTTAAGGGTTTTAATAGCTATTTCTTGAGAAAATTTGCTGATATTATAAGCTGATTTGACCCTATTCATTATGCTAATCATATTTTCCCCAGAAAAAGCTATTCCAATACGAATTCCAGCCAAACCCCAAGCTTTGGAAAGGGTTTGCATTACAATAAGTTTGGAGTATCTACCAAGTAGGTAAATAAATGATTCTTTATTAGAGAAATCTATATAAGCTTCATCGATAACAACAATACCTGGAAATATTTTTAGAATTCTTTCCATGTCTTTACTTATAAAATCATTTCCAGTTGGGTTATTAGGGAAACAAAGAAAAATTAATTTACTACGATTTGTAATGTAAGAAAGGATCGAATTAACATCAAGTTTATACTCCTTTTTTAGGGGTATTTTCAATATTTCTATATCATTTATTTTTGCACTAACTTCATACATTCCATATGAAGGAGTACATATAATAATTTTATCTAAACCTGGTCTAC